>Ga0208132_1000355_pt1 | contig 22166 bp, 22 predicted proteins | sample ETNtaG_16_FD_185785 | JGI IMG/M metagenome (GOLD analysis project Ga0208132, IMG submission 185785) | Marine microbial and viral communities from oxygen minimum zone, Eastern Pacific Ocean - ETNP201406SV199 (SPAdes) (version 2) | ecosystem: Environmental > Aquatic > Marine > Oceanic ... | reverse complement strand
AATATTGTCCTCGTTATCGGTAAAAGTTATATTTAAACAACGTTTGTTGCAGTGCAACATTTGTTGCAGTGCACAATAATATAGTATTTAAAACTGAATGTCAAGACTTTTTTTATTTTTTTTATAAGATTGTGATAAAAGGCTTTTTTTACGATCGAAGATTTATAGTCGAAAAAAAGGCTTGCAATTTTGCAAGCCTTCTTGAATATGGTGGGTCGTGAGCGATTTGAACGCTCGACCATCGGATTAAAAGTCCGGTGCTCTACCAGCTGAGCTAACGACCCATAATAAAAACGAGAAATTATACTGAACAAGTTTCCAATAATCAATCAATAATTAGCCATTATTTACAGCCTCTTTGAGGCGCTTTCCAGGCTTGAAAAATGGCACAAATTTTTCCTTCACTTGAGTTTTTTCACCAGTCTTTGGATTAATTCCAATTCTGCTTTCACGGTGTCTTTTATAGAAACCGCCAAAACCACGAATCTCGACTCCTTTTCCTGAAACAATTGCTACGCTTAACTGCTCAAGAATGACTTCAATGGAGCGCTTAGATTCTGAACGCGGTAATTTACAATTGTCTGAGATTATCTCAATAAAATCTGTTTTTTTCATTTTCATTAGGCCGCCACAATTTATAAAGCGACCTCGTTAGTGTTATTTGTCCTTTGCTATCTTTAACAAGTCGCCCAGCTTTGAGCCGTTAGAAGTTGATGATTGCTTATTATAGTCTGCCATCGCCTCTTTCTCTTCAACTGAATCTTTAGCCTTGATGCTAAGTGATACTTTTCTAGTTCTTCTATCTAATTGAGTAATTACAATCTCAATCTCTTCACCTTTCTTAAGAAGAGATGAGGCATCTTCTACTCGTTCTAGCGAGATTTCAGATGCCTTCAGGTAACCACTAACACTATCAGCAAGCTCTACAACAGCGCCTCTTGCGTCAACCTCAGCGACAGTTCCTTTAACAATTGAACCTTTTTTATTTGCTGAGGCAAACTGTGAAAAGCTATCCTCTCCAAGTTGCTTGATGCCCAAAGAAATGCGTTCCTTTTCTGCATCAATGTTAAGAATAACGACATCAAGTTCTTGGCCTTTTGAATATGAAGAAACTATTTGGTCAGCTGATAGTTTATTCCACGAGATGTCAGCTAAATGAATCAAACCATCGATTCCACCTGGAAGACCAACAAATAGGCCAAAATCGGTGATTGATTTTATTGTTACATTTATCTTGTCACCTTTGCTATGATTTGATTCAAAGGCCTCCCATGGATTCTCCTGAGCCTGTTTCATGCTCAATGAGATTCGGTGTTTTGATTCCTGAACATCTAAAACAACAACCTCAACCTCTTGTCCTAATTTCACAAACTTAGATGGTCTAGCGTTTGCATTTGTCCAGTCCATTTCACTAACATGAACGAGACCTTCGACACCCTCTTCAATTCTGACAAATGCACCATAGTCAGTCAGATTAGAAACCACACCTGAGACCTTTTTACCCATAGGTAGACGTTCTGAAATGCTTTCCCAAGGACTTGAAGTCAACTGCTTCAAGCCAAGCGACACTCTCATTTTTTCTTTATCAAAGTTAAGTACTTTGACTTTTATTTTGTCGCCAATCGTTAGTTTTTCTGAAGGATGATTTACGCGCTGCCAAGAAATGTCTGTGATGTGCAATAAACCATCAACACCGCCCAAATCAATAAAGGCGCCATAGTCAGCAAGATTTTTAATCACACCTTCTACTTCTTTTCCTTCCTCTAATGTTTCAAGAAGAGCTTCTCTGTCTGCAGAGTTAGCCTCCTGCATGATGGCTTTTCTTGAGATAACAATGTTGTTTCTAACTTCATCCATTTTAATAACGATGGCTTCGATTTCTTGACCTATCAAGAAATCGAAATCTTTGACAGGTCTTACGTCAACCAGTGAGCCCGGCAAAAATGCCTTAATAACTCCTATATCTACTGTCAAACCTCCCTTGACTGAACCTGTGACAACTCCTCTTACAGCCCCCTTAGATTGCATTGCCGCTTCAAGCTCTTGCCACATCTTAATGCGCTTTGCTTTTTCACGAGAAAGCAGGGTGTGACCTAGACCATCGTCAATTGACTCTAGCGCTACTTCAACAACATCACCCTCTACAATTTCTATCTCTCCATTAACATTTGTAAATTCGTTTAATGAAATGAAACCTTCTGACTTTAAGCCAACATTAACAATCGCTTTTTCACGATTCATACTGACCACAGTGCCCATTAATAGAGCTCCAGGTTTTACGTTTTGCTGGATTTCGCTATTCTCAAATAGCTCCGAAAATGATTCTGACATAATTCTTTTGATATTGACCGGTAATTCTTAAGCTACAACGGTTTCCGCTTAATTCATATCGGGTTAGTTAATATTTAAAGTTTGACCGCTCAAACCTCGATAATTGCCATTACCTTGCTAATGACTTCATCAATTGTAAGATTTGTAGTATCTATAATCAATGCATCTTTGGCTGGTTTTAGTGGAGAGTGAGCTCGATTTTTATCGCGCTCATCTCTTTTCCTAACCCCATCCAAAGTGTGCGAAATGTTACCAGCATTGCCACCAACTTGCAACTGTTTTAATCTTCTCCTAGCCCTCTCTTCAGGATCAGCAGTTAGAAACACTTTAAAAGGGGCATCAGGAAATACCACTGTCCCCATATCTCTACCATCAGCAACCAAGCCAGGCGGTTTTTGAAATTGCCTTTGTTTTACAAGTAAAACTTTTCTCAGCGGAGCCAGTTGTGCATATTTTGAGGCTACTGTTGCAGTTTTTTCTGTGCGCAATTCGGTTGTTACATCGACCTTGTCTAAATAGACACTAAGTGGTGCATGGTCAGAATTTGATTTAAATTCTAAGTCAAGCTTGCTCGCAAGTTCTAATAAACCATCAAGATTATCTATACCAATACCACAATCCATTGCTGCAAGTGCAAATGCTCGATAGATAGCACCAGAATCTAGCTGGTGCCAATTTAGTTTTTGTGCAACAATACTTGCCACAGTACCCTTTCCAACGCCACTTGGCCCGTCAAGAGTAAGAACTGGAATCATTGTTTGGACGGCTCGTTAGTTAGCAGAAAAAATATACAAAGGTATTTAGTGTTTAGTCTCATCCAAATTTCCTATTCAGGCCTCATATGAGGGAAAAGCAATACATCTCTAATCGAAGGTGAATTTGTAAAAAGCATCACTAGACGGTCAATCCCTATGCCCTCGCCTGCAGTTGGAGGCATACCATATTCCAGAGCGCGGATATAGTCAGCATCATAATGCATAGCTTCATCATCTCCAGCATCTTTTCGGTTAGCTTGTTCTCTAAATCTTTGGGCCTGGTCTTCTGGATCATTTAGTTCAGAAAAACCATTAGCAATCTCTCTGCCACCAATAAATAATTCAAAGCGATCGGTTACAAATGGGTTTTCATCATTGCGTCTAGATAGAGGGGACACTTCTGTTGGATAGTGAGTAACAAAAGTAGGCTGAACCAATTTATCCTCAACAGTTTTTTCAAAAATTTCAATCTGAATTTTTCCTAAACCCCAATTATCTTTAACCTTGATGCCTATTTTTTCAGCGCTACTTTTAGCATTCTCCAAAGATAAGTCTGCAGGCTTAAAATTTGGATTGTATTTCAAAATAGAATCAAACACACTGAGCCGTTCAAAAGGTTTGGAGAAATCAAAATCGTCTCCCTGGTAATGAATTAAACCTGATTTACAAATATCACTCGCTATACCTCTAAACAAGTCCTCAGTAAGGTCCATGAAGTCTTCGTAAGTGGCATAGGCTTTATAAAACTCAATCATTGTAAACTCTGGATTGTGGCGTGTAGAAAGCCCTTCATTCCTGAAATTTCTATTAATTTCAAAGACCCCGTCCATACCACCAACAATCAACCTCTTAAGATACAGCTCAGGAGCAATGCGTAGGTACAAACCCATATCTAAAGCATTATGATGGGTGACAAATGGCTTTGCAGCTGCACCACCTGGTATAACTTGCATCATTGGGGTTTCGACTTCCAGATAATTGTGCTGAATAAAGAAGTTGCGAATATAAGCAACTATTTGTGAACGCAGCTGGAAAACTTTTCGGGAGTCTTCGTTCATGATAAGGTCGACATAACGTTGACGATATATTGTTTCTTTGTCGGACAAGCCATGGAATTTATCAGGAAGCGGTCTAAGCGATTTGGTTAGCAGCTTGATTTCATTAACTCGAACAGAAAGCTCTCCAGTTTTGGTCTTAAAGAGAAGCCCTTTGACGCCAACTATATCTCCTATATCCCATTTTTTGAAGTGTTCATTGTAAAAACCGTCATCCAGCACATCCCGGGTAACGAAGAGCTGCATCCGTCCCGAAGAATCCTGTATTTGCGCAAAGCTCGCCTTTCCCATAACCCTTTTGAGCATCAACCTTCCTGCAATACAGACTTCTTTGTTCTCCTGCTCCAGTGGTTCATTTTTTAGTGAGCCATAATTATCGTGAAGGTCTTGAATTAAGTCACTTGGTTTGAAGTCATTAACAAATGGATTTCCAGCTTCTCTTAAATCTGCTAATTTAGACTTCCTTTCTGCAATCAGTTTGTTTTCGTCTTGTTCGCTCACTGTTATCTCTGTATATTAATTTTCTCTAACTCAACCTTGGCCAGCGTCTCTGCCTTTTTAAAGTCTTTTTGTGCTAGTTTATCTTTACCAATACTTTTATATAATGAACCACGATTATAATAGGCTTGGTAAAAGTTTTTATCTAATTCAATCGCTTTAGTTAAATCTTTGAGTGCTAAATTATGCTCTGCTATTTTAGAGTAACAGTTGCCACGGTTATAGTAAGCTGTAATATATTTTTCGTCTATTAAAATTGCTTCAGAATAGTTCTGGATTACTTCTTTAGTTTTGTTGAGTCTATCATAGCAATTTGCTAAATTATTGAAAATACCTGTATCCTTTTTATTCAATTTCAGTGCACACTCTAAATACTCTATCGCCTTATTAAAGTTCTCTTTCTGTTGTTCCATATAGGCTAAGCAATAATAAGCTTCCGCGCTATTAGGATTAGCTTCAATCGCGCTAGCCATGCTTTCATGGGCCAGATCAAAATTACCCTGTTGCTGATGAAGATAGCCCAAATTCATATGCGCACTAGCTTTCAAATCATTGCCAGCAGATTTATGTTTAACTAACGCATTCCAGCCCTGAATAGCTGAGGAAAATTTACCTTGCTTTTGATAATTGTAGGTTGTTACCATTAAGTCACCGAACTCCTGGCTTGAAGTCATAAAAAATGAATGTCTTATAGATATAATCGTTTTATTTTAATTGCCTTTTGCCCTATCAATATCAATAGTTAGTTCAGCCGCTATCTTGGATCTTGCTCTTATAGATCGAAATAAAAGAAATAGGCAAATAAATAAAAATATAAATGGCGCAAACCAAAGCATGTAAGTTGCTGGCTTAATTGGTGGTTTGAAAATAACAAAATCACCATACCTCTGTACCATAAAACTATAAATTTCATCATTTGTGTGATTACTGAGAATCATTTTGCGAACCTGCTCACGCAAATCAAGCGCTAAGCCTGAGTTAGAATCGCCGATACTTTGCCCTTGACATACCGGACAACGAATATCTTCAATTAAGTCACGATAACGCTTCTCTTGTTCAGATGAAGTAAATTCTTTTGCCTCGATAGTTCCAGCATAACTAGATTGAATAAGCAAAAATATGAGAGTAAATTGAATAAAATAACGCATTCAAACAGTTAACTATTTAAAATTCAAATTTTAACTTATGCCACTTATTACCTTAAACAATATTTCGCTACAATTTTCTGAAAATCTGGTACTGAATGAGATCAGTGCTACCATACAAAAGGGCGACAAAATAGCGCTAATCGGTCGTAATGGAGAAGGTAAATCCAGTCTCATGAGGGTGTTGGCAGGAATAATTGATGCAGACGATGGCGAAATAAAGGTAAAAAATAATACTACTATTAGTTACTTAGAGCAGTCCTCGCCTCAAGATATTGAACAATCCCTTTTTGAAGTCGTTGCAAGAGGTCTGGGCGCTATTGGTGACCTTTTAGCAAATTATTACCGAAGTACTCAGTCAAGCAACGCTGAGGAAAGCGGCCCTTATCAAAGCCTTATCGAGCAGAAAGATGCGTGGCACTATATACACAAAGTTGAGGCAATCCTAAATCGCTTTAAACTTGACCATAAAGCCAAATTTTCAACAATGTCGGGTGGATGGAAAAGGCGTGTTATGCTTGCCCGCGCAATAATCCAAGAACCTGACCTTCTTCTACTTGACGAACCGACAAATCATATGGATATTACCGCGATTCTTGATTTAGAGAAGTTGCTCAAAGATTTTCATGGGACTATAGTCTTAATTAGCCATGACCGTTCATTTGTGCAAGCAATTGCAAATAGGGTTTTTGATCTAGACCGAGGAAATCTCGCAGTATTTGAATGTGGCTATCTGGATTACTTAAAACGTAAAGAAAATTTACTAAATGCGGAAGAACTAGAAAATGCAAGATTCGATAAAAAGCTTACTCAAGAAGAGGCATGGATACGTCAAGGCATAAAAGCAAGAAGGACTCGTAATGAAGGTCGTGTTAGAGCCCTAAAAGAGATGCGGCAAGCTTATATTAATCGCCGCAAAAAACAAGGCAAAGTAAAAATTCATACACCCGATGAAGACGAAAAAAGAATTTCAAAAATTGTATTTGAAGTGAAAAAAATTAGTTATCAAATCGGCCAATTAGAACTTGTAAAAAAATTCTCATTACTCGTATTAAAAGGCGATAAGATTGGCATTATTGGTGGTAACGGTTCCGGTAAATCTACCCTTGTCAGGCTTCTGTTGAATGAATTAAAGCCAGACCAAGGCAGTATTCGTCGATCAAAAACCATTGAATTAGCATATTTTGACCAAATGCGCGAATCTCTTGACCTTAATATGAAGGCTATGGATTTTGTTTCGGGCGGCAGAGATTACATCAAAATTAATGGCAAAAGTAAGCACATTATTGGATATTTGAGACAGTTTTTATTTACCGCCAAACAGGCAATGGCTCCTATTAAAATGTTTTCTGGTGGAGAGAAAAATCGTTTAATGTTAGCGAAAATTCTTTCCCAATCTTCTAACCTATTAGTTCTTGATGAGCCTACTAATGATTTGGATGTTGAAACACTTGAACTGCTTGAAGAGATGTTAGTTGATTTTGCTGGTACTATAATATTGATTTCTCATGATAGAACTTTTCTTAATAACATTGTTGGCTCCACAATAGTAATGGAAGGTAATGCGGTTATCGAACAATATATTGGCGGCTATGACAATTATCTTGAGCAAAAAACAAAAAAAATTAATCAAAAAAATAACGCAGCTTCAACAAAATCAGATAAAAATAATATAAATAAAAGCAAGCTTTCATATCGCCAGCAACAAGAACTGAACTCTCTTCCAGAAATAATTGAGAATTTAGAAAACGAGATTTCTGTCGCTCAGCAACATTTATCTAATCCAAAATTTTACCAAGATCCCGAAGCTATCAATTTAACAATGAAATTACGCGAGATGGAACTACAATTAGAGGTACTATATGACAAATGGAGTAAATTAGATAGTGAAAAGTAGCAGTAACAATTTAATTGTAGACCTCGACCATACCCTTATTGATACTGACCTATTAGTTAAATCTTCTTTCGGTGTCTTAAGAAAAAGCCCATGGTTAATTTTGCATTACTTCTTATGGTTATCGAAAGGTAAAGGATACCTGAAAGATCAACTGGTCAGGCGTTTTGAGATAAACGTTACCCATTTACCTTACAACAAAACAGTTATTAACTATGTTCGCCAAAGAAAAGACGAAGGCAATAGAGTTATTCTTGCGACTGCTTCACACAAAAATTACGCCTTCGCGATTGCAAAATATCTTCAGTTATTTGATGATGTTATGGCAACCAATAAAGACCTCAACTTATCTAGCTATATCAAAGCAGAAAAACTTATCGAGCGTTTTGGTGAGGGTAATTTTGATTATGTCGGTGACCATATGAGAGATTTACCAGTATGGGAGGCATCAAAACTTTCCATAATCGTAAATGCAAGTAGAAGAGTTATATCTAGGACTGAGCACCTTAACAGGTTAATTATTACAACTAAAGGTCAGAAATCCTCAACCAAAGAAGACACACCAGCCAAGAAAACATAGATTGCAAAAGTTGCAAGCATAACCCATGAGCCTACCTTAAAGAATGACACGTTATTGCCAATAAATCGAGTATTGAAAAACCAGATAATGTAACTAACAACAATTACAACGGCGAGCAATCTGAGTATAAACATAAGGTTAATTATTTCTTTAATTTTTCTTTTATTTTAGTCGCCAAAGCACTACTTATACCAACAACTTTTTGTAATTCTTCTTGGCTAGCTTTTTCAATTTCTTGAAGGCCTCCGAAATGATTCAAAAGAGCTGTACGTTTCTTGTTTCCGATACCTTTAATGCTTTCAAGTGGAGATATGTTTCGTTTTGACGCTCTTTTTTGTCGGTGATGTTTGATGGCAAATCTGTGAGACTCATCTCGAATATTATTAACTAATAATAAGGCAGGATCATGAGGGACTAGATTTATTCTATTAACTTTTTCATCTTCGACTGTAATGAGAGTCTCGAGACCTGCTTTTCGACTCTCACCTTTTGCAACTCCTACCAACTGTATTGAATCAATACCGATAGAATTCAATACCATAATAGCCTGGTTGAGTTGACCCAAGCCACCGTCTATAAAAACAATATCGGGTAAAGTTTTATTGTTTTTAAGGAGTGAAGAATAGCGACGAAAAACAGCCTGACTTATAGCAGCGTAGTCGTCCCCGGGAGTGATATCCTTGATGTTAAATTGTCTGTACTTTTTTGTTATTGGAAGTCCTTTCTCAAATACAACACAGGATGCAGTGGTTGCCTCCCCCATGGTGTGACTTACGTCAAAACATTCCATCAACTCTGGAAGTTGACCCAAAGCTAATGTTTCTTGTAAACATTCAAGTTGTTTTTTCTTGGTAAAACTTGATAACAAATACTGCTTTAAATTCTCTTTTGCGTTCAGTGATGCAATTTCTAGAAAGTGTTTTTTTTCAACTTTTGGTGAATGAATGATCTTAGTTGACAGGGCCTTGGCAATCAAAATTTTATCATCTAACTTATGGCTGAGTACTATTTGTCTAGGAGAATTTTTACCAAGATAGTACTGTGGTAAGAAGGCACTTAAAACGTTTTCACAGGTTTTACCTTTGGCGTTCCTAGGAAAAACACTTTCACTGCCAATTTGTTTTCCCGAGCGGACAAACATCACTTCAATACAGTGAATGTTATCTTTTTGGACGACGCAAATAACATCCATATCTGAATTAAATTGTGAGCCATGCCTTTCTTGAATAGTACGTAGACCAATTAACTGGTCTCTGTAATTAGCTGCAAGTTCATAATCCAAATCAACTGAAGCCTGCTTCATCTTTTGCGAAACCTGATTGAGAAGCTTTACACCTTTGCCTCTCAAAAAGAGGCCTGCCATTTCAACATCTTGTTTATAGCTTAGGTCAGAAATCTTTCCGACACAGGGTGCACTGCAAAGGCTGATTTGGTATTCTAGACAGGGCCTTGAGCGGGAACGATAAAAACCATCTGAACACTGCCGAACTTTGAATATTTTTTTTAATAAAGACAAGGCGTCTCGAGCAACATGAGCCGATGGATATGGCCCAAAATATTGATAATTTTTATTTTTTTTGCCTCGAAATAACCCTAGTCGAGGATGCTTGTCGTTGCTGAGATAGATGTAAGGATAACTTTTAGCATCTTTGAGTAATATATTGTATTTTGGTTTGTATTGCTTTATAAGATCATTTTCTAGAAACAAGGCTTGAGTCTCTGTTTTTGTTATGATCACCGAAAAGTCGTAAATATTTTTTCTCAGCGCTTGTGTTTTGTCGCTAGAGCTTGTTTTAACAAAGTACTGGGAAATTCTATTCTTCAGATTCTTGGCTTTACCAACATAGATGACCCGACCACTTCGATCTAACATTTTATAGACACCTGAATCAGTACTTAGGTTTATTAATTTAGTTGTAAGTTTTTCCGTTGTCATTACAATCAGAGTTAAATTAAATGATAGTAAAATATCCACATGAAAATTCTTCTTGATATTTTAAAGGCAATCCTTATCAATATATCTTTTATCGGACTTACATTGGCCGCTAATTCATGCCCGACAATCTCACCAAACGACTCAGAGGATTCACCAGTGGCGCAATCTCAAGCCATTATCGATGATATTCTTTGCTCTTTTATAGAGCAAAACAAGAATGCTGAAAGCACTTTTTTCACAACACTCAATATAGCCAAAAAGAAAATAATTCCTTATATTGATGTTGAATATAGCACTGAACTAGTTTTGGGTGATTACTGGGGTCAACTCCAATATAGTGATAGAAAAATATTTGAAAGGGACCTTAGGAATTCTTTAATTAATGAATATATATATATATTAGCAACCATAGTGAATTGGGATCGAATCAGCATTATTGTTAATGAAAATGCTACAAAAGAGGGGAATATAGCCAAGGTGATAGTGACTGCTTCATTGAATAATGAACCTGCAAAAGCTTTAGTTACATTAAAAATGATTAGGAAAGACCGCTGGCGTGTCTATGACGTAATTTATCAGTCTATCAGTATGGTCGATTTAGAAAAGTATAGTTATGACTCAAAAATAAATAGGTACGGCATGAAAGAATTTCTACAAATTATGTTAGAGGGAACATAGAAATCAATGTATAAACTAGTTATTCGAGGTGGTAATAGTCTCATTGGAAACATTAGAACATCTGGTTCAAAAAATGCCACTCTTCCAATCCTTTTTTCATCTATTCTTGCGGATGAACCCCTAAAGCTTACAAACACACCTCAACTAACTGATGTTTCGACTACACTGAGACTTTTGATGGATATGGGTGCAAACTTTATCCTTGAAGAGGACGGATCTATTTTAGTTGACGCATCAAACCTCAATAATTTAGTAGCAGACTATTCCCTCGTTAAAACGATGAGAGCATCAATCTTGACGCTAGGTCCAACGTTAGCAAAATACAAAAAAGCTAAAATATCTTTGCCTGGTGGTTGTGCTATCGGCACTCGGCCAGTCGACCTACACTTAAATGCGCTAGAAAAAATGGGGGCAAAAATTAAGTTAAATAATGGCTATATTTATGCCAGCGCTAAGGAACTTAAAGGAGCGCAAATCAACTTTGATTTGGTCTCTGTAACCGCAACTGAAAATATAATTATGGCTGCAACATTAGCAAATGGCATTACTACAATCAGTAATGCTGCACAAGAGCCTGAAGTCACAGATTTAATCCATTGTTTAAATAAAATGGGGGCGAAAATAACCGGTGAAAATAGCTCGACACTTATTATAGAAGGAGTTGGCAGGCTTAGTGGCACAGAATACAATATATGTCCAGACCGCATTGAAGCTGGAACCTATTTAGTAGCAGCTGCAATCACTGGTGGCTGTATCACTGTTAACAATATTGAACCAGACTCGATGCGCTCCGTAATTGGAAAGCTTATTGAGACTGGAGCTGACATTCAAACAAATAAAAACTCCGTCAAGCTCGACATGAAAGGCAGGAGACCACAGGCAGTTGACATTAGAACCAGTGCATACCCGAACTTTCCGACCGATATGCAGGCTCAATTTGTCGCCCTTAACTCCATAGCAAAAGGTAGTAGCACAATTATAGAAACCATTTTTGAAAACCGCTTTATGCATGTTCCTGAAATCAACCGTATGGGAGCTAACCTTAAACTGGAAGGCAACACAGTTGTATGTAAAGGGGTAAAATCCCTCAAGGGCGCGAACTTGATGGCGACAGATCTTAGAGCCTCTGCAAGCCTTGTTTTGGCAGGTCTTGCTGCTGAAGGGTCTACTACTATTGAACGTGTTTATCATCTTGACCGTGGTTATGAAATGATCGAGGAAAAATTTAAGATGCTAGGTGCAGATATAGACCGAGTTCAGCACTAGAATAATTTCAACAAATAAAATATATTATGCTAACTATCGCTCTTTCTAAAGGTCGAATATTAGAACAGACCCTTCCTTTGTTGAAAAAGGCAGGTTTAAACATATCTTCTGAAGAACTAGGTAGTAGAAAACTTGTTCTTAATACAAATCTTGATGACGTCAAAGTCATTATTCTCCGTGCAAGTGATGTTCCGGTTTTTGTTCAGCATGGTACTGCTGACATCGGTGTCTCTGGAAAAGATGTGCTTTTAGAACATGGAGGTTTAGGACTTTTTGAGCTGCTGGATTTGAAAATTGCAAAATGCCGTCTCATGGTCGCTGCACGAGATGAAAGTGACTTGAATCAAAGTACTCTCAAAATAGCAACCAAATATATCAACTCTACCAAACATTATTTTCAGTCAAAAGGAAGGCAGGTTGAGGTAATCAAGCTTTCTGGTGCAATGGAGTTGGCACCAATAGTAGGACTAGCAAACTGCATAGTTGACCTAGTTGATACTGGTAACACTCTTAAAGCAAATGGCTTGACAGCGCTAGACCATATCTATGATATAAGCTCGAGGCTAATAGTCAACTCCGCGTCCTTTAACACTAAACACAACGAAATTAATAGATGGATTGCAAGAATTGAAGAGAATCTATGATCACCAAACTTTCTTCTCAACAGTCCGACTTTGAATCAAAACTCTCTGCTTTGCTCGCATGGGAAAGCGTTTCAAATAAACAAGTTGCTGATATAGTTGATGAAATAATATCTTCAATTCGTACTGGTGGTGATAAGTCTCTCGTTGATTATTCAGTCAAATTTGACAACGTCAAAGCTGATTCATTGGCCGATCTTACAATAAGTCGTGCAGATATTAAAAACGCTTATAAAGCTTTGGGAGACTCAGAAAGGAACGCTCTAGCTGTTGCTGCAGAAAGGATTAAACAATATCATCAAAAGCAAAAACAAAAAACCTGGACTTACACTGAAGAAGATGGCTCGATGCTTGGTCAAAAAATAACACCTTTGGATCGAGTTGGTTTATATGTTCCTGGAGGTAAAGCAGCCTACCCTTCTTCAGTTTTAATGAATGCAATACCTGCCAAGGTGGCTGGAGTTGAGGAGCTCATCATGGTTGTACCAACCCCAAACGGGCAAATCAACCAGCTTGTATTGGCAGCGGCGTTTATTTCTGGCGTTAATAAAATCTTTACAATAGGTGGTGCGCAAGCTATTGCGGCTTTAGCTTATGGAACTGAAAGTGTACCAAAGGTCGATAAGATAGTTGGGCCTGGAAATATTTATGTCGCTACAGCAAAGCGAGCTGTTTTTGGCCAAGTTGGCATTGATATGATTGCTGGCCCTTCTGAAATTCTTATCATATGCGACGGAAATACAGATCCAGACTGGGTTACAATGGATTTGTTTTCACAAGCTGAGCATGATGAAGATGCACAATCAATATTACTTTGTCCTAATCAAAACTTTATTAATGAAGTTGAAAAAAGCATTAAAAAACTTTTGCCTGCCATGGATAGGCAAAATATTATTCGCACAGCTCTCACAGAGCGAGGTGCACTGATTCAAACAAAGGACTTATCAGACGCCATTGAAATATCAAATAAGATTGCGCCAGAACATTTAGAGCTGTCAGTTGATAACCCTGAATCTATTCTGGATAGTATCAAAAATGCGGGGGCAATTTTTATGGGAAAAAATACCTGTGAAGCTTTAGGTGATTACTGTGCAGGACCGAATCATGTACTTCCAACCTCAGGAACTGCGAGATTCTCTTCGCCGCTTGGTGTTTATGATTTCCAGAAGAAATCAAGCCTAATCATGGTTTCAGATGAAGGTGCCAATACTTTAGGCAAAGTTGCTGCAACGCTTGCCGATGGTGAAGGCCTACAAGCTCACGCTAAATCTGCAAGATATCGAGTTAATAAACCTTAATTATCCTGGCAAAGCTTGATAGTAGCCATTTTCCTCAACAATTTTAATAGGTCTGTCAAATAAACTACTTAAAGTTTTGCTTGTTAAAATCTTGGCTTTGTCACCATCATTTACCACTTTACATTCTTTCAATAAAATGACTCTATTAATTTCAGGTGGAATTTCGTGAATATGATGAGTAACTAAAATAACATTTTTACCCATACTTATAAGGTCTTGAATAATTTCAAGATACTGAAAGCAAGTACGCAAGTCAAGACCACTTGTTGGTTCATCAAGCACGAGAACTTCAGGGTTATGCACTAAAGCACGCGCTAATAGAAACTTTCGCTGCTCGCCAGTAGACATCGTTGAAAATTGACGAGATTGCAAACCTTCTATGTCCAACAATTTCATGGTCTGATAGGCAAGTTCTAGATGTTCGTTATCAAAGCTCTGATGCTGCCATATTCCATCGCTAGCATAAAAACCTGACAACACTACGTAAAGACCTAGTGCACTGTTAGAATAATTACTCTGTAAGTGATGCGAAACTACTCCTAAATGAGCACGCAATTCTTGCACATTCCAGTGATCTTTTCCAAAAATTTTTATACTGCTATTTTCATTCGCCACTATATAAAGTTCACGATTTAACAATTTAAGCAAGGTTGTTTTACCTGCACCATTAGGACCTAAAATAACTGTATTCTGGCCTCTTTCTAGAGTCAAAGAAAAGTTGTCAAAGATTTTGTTTCTTTGCTGAAAAACGGTAATATTTTGAAGTTCAATTATGTTTTGCAAAATCTTAATCTATTTAATTGTGTATCAATAAAAAACAACTTAGTCTTAATTTCTATTTTCTTTTATAAACTGTATCCAATTTGGGCAATAATTGGGACAAGAACATGCCTGTGAGCATCAGTCCACAACCCAAAAGACCTCTTGTCGATAAATATTCATCTAATAGCAACCAGCCACCTAACACTGCAAAGGCTCCTTCAAGGCTTAAGATTATTGCCGCATGAGAGGAGTGTGCGTGTTGCTGGGCTACTACTTGCAATGTATATGCAACACCGGTCGACATAACGCCAGCGTAAAGCAAGGGGATAGCTGTTTCTATAATCATATCCCAAGTAATTAATTCAATGACAATTGCAATCAATAAACTTAGAATCCCGGTTACTATATACTGAATCAGCGAAAGTTTCAAAGGATCCATCCGTTTTGCAAAGTAGCCTATGTATAACACATGTGCCGCAAAGAATACCGCACAGACTAGCTGAAGTAAGTCACCCTCAGCAATACTGAAGTCTTCCTTGATACTGAGTAGATATAAACCAAACAGAGCGATTGTTGCTCCTAGCCAAGTGCCGGAGCCTGTTTTTTGTCCAAAAAATAATCCAATCAAGGGTACAAAAAATATATACAAGCCAGTGATAAAACCAGCCTTTCCCGCCGTTGTATATTGTAATCCTACCTGCTGAAAACTAATCGCTACAAACAATATCAAGCCTGCCATAGCGCCAGCAAACAATAGTTTCTTTGTTGACACTTTCGCTTTATGCTCTGGTTGAGGTTTTTTAGATAGAAACCAAACCACTGGAGTCAGCGCTATCACACCTATCAAGAATCTGACTCCATTGAATAAAAAAGGACCCATCGTTTCCATGCCCTCGCGTTGAGCCACAAAAGCAAACCCCCAGATGACAGCTGCAATGAGCATCAATAAATCAGCTTTTATTGCTTGACTATTCATAATTATTTAATTGTTTGTTTATTATTTTCTTTGGTGACAGCCCGGCACTATACCATGCGTGACAAAATAAAGTTATTATAACGATAGAGCCTCCAATCAAAGCATTACTGGAGGGCTCTTCTTTAATCATAATCCAGGCAATTAAAGTTCCCAATACTGTACCAAGCGGAAAAAACATTGCAACTTCAGGAGCCGTGATGTATCGCGGAGCAATTGTTATTAAACTAAATGAAACAGCAACAACAATTCCGCTGGCAAAAACATACAGCATAGATTGGGACGATAAGACCAATGAATCTGCAATAATAAAACCAATTAAGGCTATCACTAAACCGTTTACAGCCATTGCAGGAATCATATTTACGTTATTATATTTTCTCAAAAGAGTGAAAGAAAAGCCCCCAATAACTACCGAAGTCAAAGCGAAAAGGTTACCCGTTAAATTCATGCCACTTGTATCTCCAGCCATGACAATATAAATTCCAATAAATATAATAATCATCGAGAGCCATGTATATAAGGCAGGCTTTTCTTTTAGCATCACCAAAGAAACAATCGCAACCATGATAGGCGAAGTACTAATAATGACCAGTGTTTTAGCTATAGATGTGTAATGAATTGCCAAAATAAATGAGGTACCGCCCAAAGCCGTTAAAAACCCGATAAGTATCCCCTCTTTGCCAATATTAATTACTTCATTAAGTGCTTTAGAGCGATAGGTTATGAGCAAAATAACAATAATGCCAGCAGTAAAAAATATCCCACGCCAAAACAGAATCGTCCAGCTATCAGCATTAGCAAGTCTCACTAATGCAGCATCTGGAGACAAAATCAAGATTCCAAAAAATGCAATTAATAATCCTTTTAGATGTTTGTTCATATTAAAACTTATGGGAGGTTAACTTAGTCAATATAAGAATTTATTTATTTTTCTGCTCTTTGTTGGCTAGATTGGCACTATACCAAGCATGAAAAAATAAAGTAGCAACAACAATTATGCCTCCGATTATGGCATTGTTCGTGGGCACTTCATTAATCATTTTCCAAGCAATCAGAGTCCCTAAAACAGTTTCCAAAGGCATAATCATTCCAACCTCAGCTGCAGGCATATATCTTGGAGCTATGGTTATTAGACTAAACGATATCGATAGAATTACCCCCATTGCAACAACATAAATTATTGCCTCAGGCTTTAAGACAAGTGTAGGGGCAAAAATACATGCAATTATTGCGGCAATGATACCTCCTACTGCCATAGTTGGAACCATATTGACGGTCTTATATTTGCGCACAAGTGTAAAAGTAAAGCCCATGAGAATAGCTGTAATCAATGCAAAAATATCGCCCACTATATTCTGCCCACCAAAATTAGCACTCATAACAATATAGATCCCGATAAATACAATAATCATTGCCAGCCAAGTAATTAGACTTGCCCTTTCACGTAACGTCAGCCAGGCAATAATTGCAATCCAAATCGGTCCTGTACTTATAATAACAAGAGTATTAGCTATCGAGGTATGCATAATTGCAAATACGAATGTTCCGGTCATGATTCCGTGCAACCAACCTATCCATAAACCGCCTCTGCCGATTTTCTTAAATTCAACAATTGTCTTTGAGCGATAGGTGATAAGCAAAAGTATCAAAACACCAATCGACATTAATAAGCCCCTATAAAAAAGCACTGTCCAACTGTCAGCATCAGTCAACCTTATGAGTACGGAGTCTGGACTCAAAATAACGACCCCAATAAAAGTCATCAAAATACCCTTTAAATGACTGGTCATGTTATATCTCTGTTTTAAGCTGTTTAGTTAATTGAAAGCACATAGTATAGTGCCATAGGAAGTATAAATAAGCTCCCAATATTACCAATCGTTACTATTGAAGCAACAGTTTCAGGTTGTTGCTGATACTTTTCAGCCATTACATGATTAAGAACTGCAGGTGGCAATACACTAAATAGAATGAGTTGCTGATAATGTAATGTTTCAAAATCAAAAAATTGAACGAGTATTAACGCCACCGCTAATCCTGTAAGGGGGCATAAAATAGCCCCCAATACTCCCAGCTTCCAATCACCGAAATTAACACCAATTAGGTGCGTTCCTAGGGTAAATAATAATAATGGAATCGCTGCCTGACCTAACAAATCAATCATTTGAGTTGCTGGTAACCAAAGCTCAAGATCTATAAGATTAATTCCAATACCCGCTAGAGTTGCAATCAGAATAGGAGATCTAAATACAGGCAGTAAATTTGAATTTTTTGATAATATATAGGCTCCAAAAGTAAAATGCAACAGCATCTCTATAACAAAAAGAACGACAGCCGCGCCAAGCGCAATCTCGCCAAATGCAAGTACCGCTATCGGTAAACCTACATTGCCTGTATTGCCAAACATCATCGGAGGAACAAAGGTTTTAATATTAATGTCCAAAACCTTTGCAATAATCCAGGCAATGACCCCTGAGCCTAAAATAACAATGACCCCAGATAAAGCTAAAACTTGATAGTTTTGAATTTGGAATGACTCTCTAGATAGAACAGAAAACATTAGCGCTGGCAAAAAAATATTAAAATTAATTGTATTCGCCGTATCCATGTTTGGCTGAAATTTTGAAGCATAGAAATAGCCCACTAGAACTATTGCAAATACCGGAAAAATAATGCCAAAAATTTGATAAATCACTAGCTATTGTTGAATAAAAAAGATTTAATTTTATCTTACTTATGAAATTTTTTTTTGAATTAAATAGTTTATGCTTTTAAGAGGAGAGATTTCCTTAACTAAACATCATTGACTAGATTTTTTTTGCTACCAAACTGTAACACATTGGTGGACGATTTTCTTGTTCAGATAAAAAAGCAGCCCTATTAGATATGTCATGGGCATATTCATCAAAATGAGTGATAATAAAATCATGCGCTATAAGGTCTCCCAATATCTCTGCCAATGGGTGATGGAACCAATAAGATGGCGACTTTATTACTACATTTGGGTTCATATAGTCATTTACGTGCTCTTCAAAGTAGGGTTTATTATCGAAGTAATCATTTCTAATAGTTCCGCCAGAATCCTCTTCAAAAAGCCATAAAACAGGGTGCATTTCATACACGAGTATTTGGCCACCGGGTTTTAGCAGGCGATTTAATATAGCAAAGAAAGTTGCAAGGTCTTGCAGCCATCCCAGAACACCGATCGTTATATATAGCAAATCAAATTGATTATTGTAAATATCACCTAAATTATAAATGTCACTACAAACAAGTTCAATTTCTACTCCCGCTGCCTGCTTAAGTTTCTCTCCTTGCTTAATAAATTCATCACTAATGTCAAAACCTACACAACGACCTGCACCAGCTTTTTTGACCGAAATTAGCTCTCTGGCATTGTTACAGCAGATTTGTGCCACTGACATTCCTGAGAGGTTTATTTTTTCAAATAGGCGTTGCTCTACAGCATCAAATGTTGTGAAGTTAGGTTGACTAACGCGCTGTATTAAGTCGTTTACGTAATTCTCTTGATGAACAGAGGCGACTTCATTCCAATAAGCTTTATTAGCAATGGTGCATTCAGCGCGATTAATCATCGGCCTACTTAATTAACTAGCCTGAACTATATATGAGTGAGCTTTTTTGTTTCAAAACAGCTAAATTTGAATAGCTACGTAATGCATAATAGGCGCCAAAAATAATGCCAGACCAGATTAAATCTCCGGCGACTGTATTTTGGAAGAAAGGAATTGCCATGGTGTAGCAAAGAACTAGGCCAGACCATGTCTTCTCATACATTGGCGAAAATGCCCACACAGCAAAATTAGTTGCTAAAAAGAACACCGTGGAGCTTGCTAGAGCAGCACCTGTTATTCTCAGCAAACCTAACTTTTTCTGTAAAAAGTTCTTAAATACAATCGGGAATAATAACGAAAGATAGACAACCCACATAGACTTTGAAGCAAACCATTCTGGCGAAAGAAAACCAAATGCAAAATAATCAGTTAAGAGCATTGTTACGACCACTGCAAGTATCGCCATATATCTTTTCATAAAAATAAAACCGGAGAAAAGTGCAATAGCCGCCATCGGTGTAAAGTTCGGCGGGTGAGGTAGCAATCTGCCAGCTACACCTAGGACGATTAAAACCGCTAAAATTACTAAAAAGGTGAAACTCGAATTAATTTTGTGTTCACTAGTATTCATAACTTTTCCTCAAATTATTTGACACATGGTACCCTAAAACGCTTCAAGGTTTAGATGTATAAAAGTATTATCATCAAGAATAACATCTTTCGCCCCTACCATCGACATTTTGCCATTAACGTAGAGCGCCCAATATGTATTCCCAATAGCCTCAATACCACCCAAAGACATGATTTGAGGCCCCCAATCTGTCTCCTTAGAGCCCATTACCACTAACAGATCAATAGCATCAAATGCATTAATTCCTTTTTCTACTTGCTTTACAGCGCTAATATTTAATTGGCCTGTTGAAGTGACAGTCAATGAAAGTTGGACCGTTTCAACTGAACTTGCTTCATCAGACAAGACTAGTTGAGTTGAAAGCAAGCCAACAAAAAGTACTAGTAAAAATTTTAACTTCAGTTTCATTTATCAAAGAACATTACAATTATATTCCGGCGATTTTATATGAATATTTGTAAAAATCAATCAAAAAAAATAATTATTATTTTGAAAAAATAGCTATAGAATGTCTCGCTTTGACTCTTATCTAGAATGGAAATTTCTTCCCGCCCATACCTGGCAAACCACCAGGCATTTTGGAAAAGTCGGGCATCCCCTCTTCGCCCTGCATCTGGTTCATTTGCTGCATCATCTTTTTCATTTTTCCACCACTCATTTTTTTCATGGTTTTTTGCATTTTTTCAAACTGTTTGAGTAGTTTATTTACTTGCTGAACATTAGTTCCTGAGCCACTTGCAATTCTTTGTTTTCGTGAACCCTTGATTAAGTTGATGTGTGTCCTTTCCTTGGGTGTCATTGAGTTTATGATGGCTATCATCAACTTACTCTCTGAATCGCCTATAACCTTATTTTTTACGCTCTGTGGCATATTCCCCATGCCCGGTAATTTATCCATTAGTGAACCCATACCCCCCATCTGCTGCATTTGGATTAACTGCTCCTTCATATCTCCCAGATCGAAACGACCTTTTGTCATTTTTTGGACAGTTTTTTTCGCTTTTTTCTGGTCTACCTTGCGTGATATCTCTTCTACCAGAGACAACACATCTCCCATACCTAATAGCCGAGAAACAACCCTGTCTGGATGGAAAGGTTCTAGTGCATCGGTCTTTTCACCGACACCTAAAAATTTGATTGGTTTGCCTGTAATATGTCTAACAGAAAGAGCTGCACCGCCACGAGCGTCACCGTCTGTTTTGGTAAGAATAATTCCTGTCAAAGGCAAGGTGTCGGCAAACGCTTTTGCTGTATGAGCAGCATCCTGACCAGTCATCGAGTCAACAACAAATAAAGTCTCAATTGGGTTAACTCTTTGCTGCAATAATTGCACCTCAGACATCATCTCTTCATCTATATGCAAACGTCCTGCCGTATCAACTAAGAGAACATCATGGAACTGGCTCTGGGCTTGCTTTTTAGCTTCTGAAACTATTTTTTCAGGACTGTCATTTTGATTTGATGGAAAAAAGTCGACTCCAACCTGTTCTGCTAGAACTTTTAGCTGTTTGATTGCTGCAGGGCGATATACATCAGCACTGACGACAAGAATTTTTTTCTTTTCTCTCTCCTTTAAGTGGCGCGCAAGTTTTGCGATTGATGTTGTCTTGCCGGCACCTTGAAGACCTGCCAGCATAATAACTGCAGGGGGTTGAGTTGCAAGATTCAATGCAATATTTTCACCGCCAATGATTTCAGTTAACTCTTGCTCAACTAACTTAATAAATACCTGCGAAGGAGTTAACCCTTCACCTACCTTTAGTCCTATTGATTTTGTTTGAACTCGCTCTATAAACAATTTGATAACATCAAGGGCGACATCGGCTTCTAATAGAGAGCGTCTTACTTCCCGAATTGCATCTTTTATGTTGGCTTCAGATAGTTTATTTTTGCCCTGTAAAGCCTTGAAGCTATTGGACAGTCGGTCAGATAAATTATCAAACATTGCAATTAATTTGGGTCAAATTATCGTATTATATAGGTTTTCAGATTACAGAGTTATAGATGCCTCCTCTCTACATCATTCCTTTCGCGACCTATTTATTGGCGGCACTCCTTTTGACGCGCTACTTTATGCTTGACAATATCACCAAACGTCACCGCGCAGTCACAAACCTATTGCTCTTGATAGCATGCATTTCCCAT
>Ga0208132_1000351_pt1 | contig 22468 bp, 19 predicted proteins | sample ETNtaG_16_FD_185785 | JGI IMG/M metagenome (GOLD analysis project Ga0208132, IMG submission 185785) | Marine microbial and viral communities from oxygen minimum zone, Eastern Pacific Ocean - ETNP201406SV199 (SPAdes) (version 2) | ecosystem: Environmental > Aquatic > Marine > Oceanic ... | reverse complement strand
GACTTAAGTTAGTTATTTGATCTACTGTTCCAGATCTAAGCTCTATTAATCTTCCTGCTCCTTCAGAAGCCCATCTGATAACTAGTTTGTCATAACTTGGTTTTTTACCCCAGTAATCTTTAAACTTGCTGTAAAGAATGCTGTCACCACGATTCCATTTCTCAAGTTTGAACGGTCCAGTTCCAATAGGATTTTCAAGAATGGTTCCTCCACCACCAGTGGAGTCTAAATATTCCTTTGGTTGTATTGAAAATGGAGTAAACGCTGCCTTTGCTCTAAAAGCCGGATCAGGTTTACACATCGTAAATTTGACTTCATATTCATTTACAGCCTCAATAGATTTGATTTTACCTCCATAGGAACAATCCTTTGCAGATACTTTATCCCCATTGAATGCTGAAGCTGAACCAACAAAAAAAACCAAAATGCCGATTAAGCTTGTCGCTTGTATTAATTTTTTAATATTCATTTACCCCCCATTAATATTAAATAATAATTGATATTAAATTACATATTTAAATAACTATCAATTGTTATTACATGCCTAAATTCTTTAAGAATGAGAGATTGTTTAGATTGGAATAAAAAGCACAATCAAATGAACCATTTATAATATAAAATGCTCTTATCCGAAATTAATATTTGTAAAATTAACCATATAAAAAATATATTAAAAGGGATAAATAAATTGAATGTTGTCAAATAAAAAAATTGTCTGTCCAAATAACCTGATTAGTCGAGCAAAAAAAATAGGTTTGATCAATGCCGTAATTGTAAATGCTGGAGAAATTCTTCCAATGGAGTCTACCCATAAAGCAGTGCAAAACAATTTGATCAATCCAATATTTATTGGAAATGAAACTGAAATTAAAAAACATGCTCAAAAACTCAACTGGGATATATCAAAATATGAAATTATTGATGAAAAAAACGAAAATAGTACAGCATCTGTGGCCGCAAAACTGGCTGGTGAAGGAAAAGCTAAAATTGTAGTAAAAGGTCATATCCATACTGAAGTATTAATAAAAGCTATTTTGAAAAGAAGTTTAAATTTAATCGGAAAAAAAAGACTAAGTCATGTTTGGCATATGACTCTTGACGCTGATGATAGACCTTTTATCATTACCGATGGTGTTCTAAACGTATTGCCAAAGTTAGAAGTTAAGATGCATATCCTTAGAAATGCTGTAAACTTTGCAAATAAAATAGGAATTGCTAGACCCAAGGTTTCTGTTTTATCGGCTACCGAAGAAACATTGAAAAGCGTACCAAGCTCTATAGAAGCTCAAACAATTACAAAAAGAGCGAAGGAGGAAAATATTAACGCTGATATTTTTGGTCCGTTGGCGTTCGATAATTCGGTTTCAAAAAAGGCTGCGGTAATAAAAAAAATTAAAAATGAAGTAGCAGGTAATGCTAATATCATGTTAGTCCCTAACGTTGAGACGGGAAATGCTCTTGTTAAAATGATGATATACTTTATGGGAGCCTGTGCTGCTGGAGTTGTTATTGGTGGTAAGACTCCTGTCGTTATCACAAGTAGAGCTGACGAATCAGAAGCTAGATTGGCGTCAATTGCAGCAGCAATTGTTGCACTTGACTAAAATTAATTTGCCAAAAATTTTTTAATGAAAATAAAACTACCCTGTTCTAAATGACTGTAATATAATGTAAATATTATGATTTGGTATATTGTTATTACCCTTTGGGTTTTGGGTATGGCGGTAGATTAATTTTTTATCAAATGAACTTTGATATCTATGTCCTATTCGCTAGTTTTAAATTTTGAATTTTGAACTATCCATACAGCAATGATTGGTATAAGCAGCGTTAAAAGAGTTACAGCAATCAATAGAATACCAAGTTCAGAATAGTCGGCCGAACCTATAACTGCATTAGTAACTTTATCTTTTACTTCACGAGTAATTGTAAATATTTCATTTAAATATTTTGTTCCCAATGCATTGGCAGATAAAGCAAGATTGGTAAAAGAAGCAAAGATAGCAAAAAAAGTAGCCTTTAAATGGTTCGGGGCATTTTTAGCAATCCAGGCTAATAATGGAATCATTGAAACTTGGCCTAAAGGAGACTCTAAAGCCGTATTAATAATTGCAATAAATCTTGCATCCACTATTCCATTAGTTAATGAAGCTGTCCAATTATGGAAACCATAATACATTCCAACACTTGGTAAGAATAAAATTGATCCAACGATAGATAAAATCACTATTATTTTTGCAATGGAATTATTTGCCATGAAAGGTCTAAAAATTACAATTCCAACCAGCGTTAAAATAGAAGCTAAAAGAGAAAGTACTGACCAAAACTGTTCATCAAATCCTAGTTCATCAATTTCGAACCAACCCAGCCCCGGTCCTGGCCCAGGCATCGCCCTAAATACAAATATTATGATTGCCGTTCCTACTACAATAAAACGAGATTGTTTAGGTAACTCTTTAATTAATTTGCTCATTAAAAATAAAATTATCAACATTGAACCTAAAAAAACTATTTCTTGCGCAAATGGAACTTTTAGAGTCCCTACTCCTAAAGTAAAGATAACAAAAACCAAACTTCCGCCTAATATTAACCAATTGGGTTTTGTAGTTTGATGCTCTTCCTCTTTTAATTTTCTTAATTGAATATCATCTATGCCAGATTGTTTTAATTTTTTGAGACGTTGGTTTTTTAAATATTGAGCGAAAAAAACCCCTGAAACAGAAACTATTGGAATAATTAACGCATAAATATAAATTCTTCCATAAAGTGCGATCTTTGCTTCTTGTTCGACTTCACTAACATCGGTAAACAAAATCACATTTGCAAGAGCAACGAGAACCACCCCTCCAATTATTGCGAACCGACCCAGTGTTTGCATTGTAGTATGCATGATTTTAATTTGTGCAGGAGGATATTGATTACCCTGATCATCTATGGATGGAACCGCCTCAACAGTCATTGCATCAGCTACTACATCCTGAACAACATATCCAATTGGAGATAACAAAACACTTATAACAAACCACGTTTCAACTTTTAAATATGAACTCATCTCTTCGGTATGAACGATCAATCCATACATAATAAATAAACTGAGTGCGATAAGACCTGCCCCAAAAAAAACCATATAATTTTTTCTAGTCCAAATTAAATCGACCATATGACCCAAAGGCATTTTTAATGCCCAGGGAATTCCTGCCCAAAAGCCAAGACCTGCTAAAAACGCTGCTGATAGATTTAGATAATCTTTAACAAAAAAGGTTCCAACTATTCCGGTTAATCCTGATATTCCGGCAGCAACATAAACCATTAAAGGAGGTAGGTAAGACCATCTAAACTGGCGACCTAAATCTAAGAGAGTGCTATCAATAAATTTATTAATCTTTTGCAAAATCATACATTGAATAATGAAATTATATTAAATTTATATTGAATTAATTGTCTTTTAAAGACAATGTAAATCATGTCTCTAAATATATTTATAGCAGTAATTTTAGCAGCTTTCCTACATGCTACTTGGAATGCGATGGTAAAAAATGAAGAAAATAAATATCTAGCAGTAACGGCGATAGTTTTAGGACATGTGCCAGCATCAGTATTCATTATCTTGCTAACTCCTTTCCCTTCAATTGAAAGCATTCCCTTTATTATTCTAAGCGCCCTAATGCACAATGGTTACAATTGGTATCTTTTATCCGCTTATAAATTTGGAGATTTAACAAAAGTCTATCCAATAGCACGAGGAACTGCGCCAATTTTAGTTACAATCGTATCCTTAATTTTTCTTGGAGTAGCCCTAAGCAATTTTGAAGTATTGGGTATTTTTATTATTTCATTAGGAATTTTAAGTTTAAGTTTCCAGGGAGCTAAAAGTTTAAAAAATCGACCTGCCGTAATATATGCCTTGGTTACCGGTTTTTTTATTATGGGCTATTCAATAACTGATGGTTATGGTGCAAGAGTAAGTAATTCTTTTTTGAGTTATATGGGTTGGGTATTTATTTTAAATGCCTTTTCTTTTCCTTTAATATTGAAAATTAACGATAAGTCAGAAGTAATTACTAAAATTTTTAAAGAAGGAAAAAAAATTTTTTTTATTGGCGGAACGCTTTCCTATATAGTTTATGGAATTGTAGTTTGGGGATTCACTCAAGCTCCAATCGCATTAGTTACAGCTCTTAGAGAAACTAGTATTATTTTTGCTTTACTAATTGGAACTCTATTTTTAAATGAAAAATTTACTCTTTTAAAAGTAATTGCAACCTTTGTTATTTTTTTTGGTGTAGCTTTATTAAAATTTTATTAATATAATTAGTCTATTCTTTAATGAAATTTTTGAGTTATAATATCCAGTACGGGAAAAGCCAGACAGGCGAGCATAATCTTTATCGTGTAGCAGAAGCAATCAAAGAAGCTGATGTTGCTTGTATTCAAGAGATTGAAAAATTTTGGCAACGCTCGGGCTTTGTAGATCAGGCACAAATATTGTCTGAATTTTTACCGAAATTTTATTCGGTCTATGGACCAGCTCTCGATATGGATGCCAGCCTTAAAAATGAATATGGACAAATTTCAAATCGGCGTAGACAATTTGGTAATATGATTTTGTCTAGATATCCAATTATATCTACAAGAAATTTTCCTTTACCAAAACAAGGAACTGGTCCAGATCCAGAACATTCAATTCAAAGAGCTTTGTTGGAGGCAGTTATAGATATTCCAGGCTTAGGTTATACAAGAGTTTATTCAACACACCTTAGCCACAGAAATCCCGAAAGCCGTTTTCCACAAATACAATTAATGATGAGAAGGATTAATCAAGCTCCTCACGAACAAGGTGCCTGGTCAGGCCAACATACTGATACAGGTTGGACAGAGGGTGAAAAACCTCCCATGCCCCAGCAGTTCATTTTGATGGGAGATATGAATTTTAAACTAGATAGCAAAGAATATAAAGAAATGGTGGATTCAAAAAACTTTTATGATGCTTGGAAATCGAATGATGAAGATAGAGGCACCAACGTTGATGGTGACAGCATTGATCACTGTTTTGTATCAAAAAATATTCTACCAAAAATTAAAAGAACCTATATAGATAGAAATATATCTGCATCTGATCATTGGCCATTATGGATGGAAATGGATACTGAAGGTAAAAATTAATAATCTAGTTTGTCTTTAAGTATCCACAATCTCTTGCAGACCTCTGCATTCATAATAAATGCTAAAACCACCAATGTAATATATGGAATATTAAGCAACGCACCTATCAATATGATAAATATTATTAAATCTCTCCCAATTCGGAAGTTGCTATGAGCAGAAACTACAGTATCATATACAAAAGCAGTGTAGCTTGAAATTATTTTTCCACCAACCACAATAAATCCAATAAAAAACACAGTTAATGTTTTATGAATAAAATATGTGTGAAATGTTAAACCCATTAATATAAATAAGTCACTATAGCGGTCTAAAACTCGATCGAACCATCCACCGAACTTGCTTTCTAAAAGTTTCAGTCTTGCAATTTCACCATCACAACCATCTAATATAGAAGACAATTGCGCCAACAAAGCACCTAACAACAAAAAAAAATAACCTTCTATTGAAATTATTAAACCTGAAAAAACAGAAATAAAAAATACAGCAATAGAAATTTGATTAGGTGTTAATGGATAATCTATTATTTTAGATGTCATCCATTGAGATATTGGTCGATTTATATACTTAGATATTGAACCATCATTAATTTTAGAACTTGAATTATTTAATAAATAATTTTTTGCTTTAGTCAAATCCTGACTTGTATCAATGTCAAACCAGCTATCTTCAGGAACTTCAATAAAATATAATTTTTTTTGTTGCACCAATTCTTGAATGACTTCACTTAAAGAAAGCTTTTCTCTGACTGATAATTTATTAACATTGTTAAATTCATCGGAATTTAATATGAAAAAACCAGTATCAAAAGCATTATTATCATTTATAGACTTTCCAATATCATTTATTTTGTCATCGACAACATTAACTTTAGTTGCATCATTAAAATCGTTCAGAGAGGATAAAGTTCTTGAAATAATTAGATAGGATTTATTATTCATTTTATATTTTGAGATGGCATTATAAAATTCATTGTTGAATAAATGATCTGCCATTAACAAGTAAAATTGTTGATGGTTCATTTTGTCTAAAATGGCTAAAAAACTTGCACCATTACCTTTTTCCCAATTCTTTGCAAACACAACCTCTACATTTAGAGAAAGTTTATTTTTTAATTTAACCAAATGATCGTTTATTTCCTCATGATTGAAACCGGTAACAATATATATTTTTTTTACATTTAAATTATTAATTAAATTTTTAATTGATCTTTCAATTAAGCTTGCATCAAAAATTTTAATTAATGGTTTTGCAACAAACTCGTCTGTGTTTGATATTCTTTCACCTTTTCCAGCAGCTAAAATAACAGCGGTGTCTATATTTTTATTTTTCATTTTTTCTTTTCAAATTTGACATATTGAATTAGCTCTTTTTTTAATCATTTTAAAAGAACTATTTAAACCTCCAGTTTTTTCCGTTTTCATACCTGAGCCTGCACTAGCTAGCAATCCTGAATGGTAGATGGAATATTTTTTTAATCTAGCATAACAGTAAATTGCAGTATAAGTATCTCCACAGCCTGTTGAATCTATAACTTTGATTGGTATGAATGATGGAATGCTGATTTTCCCTTCCGATTTAGAATAAATTGTAGAACCAAAAAAGCCTTTGGTTACTATTACTTCAGATAAACCTAAATCGAAGAGATAATTAATTATTTTATTATTATCATTAGAATCTTTAATTAAATGCAATTCTTTGGTATCACATTTTAAAATATTAAAATTTTGCAAGAATTTTTTTATCATAGTATTTTTTTTTCCAATAATCTTTTTTTCTCTAATGTTTCTATGCAATCCTTGAATATCTATGACTTTTATTCCATTTAGTTTTTCAACTGCTTTATAGAGTGTGATATCTATGTCGTTAAAAATTAGGGGGCCAAAATGATAAATTTTTGCTTTCGCCAGTTTACCTCTCACAGGTCTGTTGTTAAAAATTGCTTCTTGAGATCGAAAATTTAATTTATTTTTTCTATAGTAATTCCTAAATTCTGTTGTGGTGGCATTTTCATTGTTAAAAATTGATATTTTTCCGTTTTTAAAACCTGAGGTTAAACTGAAATCATCATCATTATTAAAACTTGTAAGAACAGCTGTTTTTAAACCAAGCACATGATAAGCATGAGTAGAATAGAATGCTGTCCCTCCAGGTAATTTTATAAACCTTTTTCCTTTAGCTGGAAGAAAGTTATAATCTTTAACTATTTGGCCTACAACACATACATCAAATAAATTCATATTCTAATAATCTTAATCTCTATAAGAAAATATTTTTTTTCAGCATCATTAAAAACATATAGATAAAATTTTTCATCAACAATAGCAATGTTCATGCCTCAAGGTAAGAAAGATTTTATAGTGATTTGATTAAAATTGACAGATACTTCTGACTTATAAAAAATTATTTTTCAAGAAAAATTAATTTATTTTATTTTTATTTACTTGAATATTTTCTCCCATAATAAACTCATTTGTTAAATCGCGTGCTATATGATCACGATACTGCGCTGGGGGAGTTTTCATGTAGTATGATGAAGCGCTGTTAAGAGGACCTGCTAATCCGCGTTCTTTAGCAAGCGCCACACACCGAATGGCATCAATAACTACACCTGCACTGTTTGGTGAATCTTGCACAGATAATCTCATTTCAAGATCTATAGGTGCACCACCAAAACCTTTGCCTTCTATTCTTATGAAAGCAACCTTATTATCTTTTTGCCAAGGAACATAATCCGAGGGGCCAATATGAATTTTATTAGTATCTAAAGGAACATCTAATTGTGATTGGACAGATTCCGTTTTTGAAATTTTTTTGTATTTTAATCTTGACCTTTCAAGCATATTTAAAAAGTCAGTATTCCCACCAGTATTTAACTGATATGTTCTCGATATTTTACAACCTCTATCGTTAAATAAGCGGGCTAAAACTCTATGAACAATGGTTGCTCCAACCTGACTTTTTATATCGTCACCAATTATTGGTACGCCAGCTTGTGTAAAATTATTCGCCCATTTTTTATCTGAGGCAATAAAAACTGGAACGCAGTTAACCATAGCTACTTTAGCCTGTAAGCAGGCATTAGCATAGAATTCAACCGCTTTTTGAGAACCTACGGGTAGATAACAAACCAAAACTTCTGCACCGCTACTTTTTAATTCTTCAACAACGTTCACCGGATCTTCCTGTGCAACTCTAAATGATTGAGAATTAGGATATTCTGCCATATGATCTGCTACTCCATCTAATAATTGACCCATTTTTACCCTAACCCCGTTGACTGGAATGAATTTTTGAAAAACTGTTGTACAATTAGGTTCTGCAAAAATTGCTTTCTCAATTGGCAATCCTATTTTTCTCTTATCAACATCAAAAGCAGCTACAATTGCTATGTCTTGTGGTCTCCATCCATTAATATTCGGCTGCATAATGCCATCGGAATGTTCATTATGATGATGTTTATAATATTCGATTCCCTGAATTAATGAACTTGCACAATTACCTACTCCTACAACTGCTAATTTAACTTTTTTCATCTTTTATTAATCTCAATTTTTTTCAAATTCTTCATTTTCTCTTATTTCCAAATCAGAAATATTTGCTTTTTACACAATAGGTAAGGACAATTATTCTATAAGAAGAAAATTATATTATAAGAAAAAGAAGCATATGTAAAGATTCTTATTTTTATACAACCTACCAAGTTTTAAATCTTTCAAAAATAATTACAGTAGTAATTTTTTAATTTCTTCTTCAGGAAAAAATTCAGGTTTTTTGCAAGTTGTTTGTATTTCTTTTGGTGTTTTGGAAATTGCTGTCCGCATGGTAGTTTCAATTATATCGAGCACATGTAAAGCTAATTCACCATTGCATCTATGTTTTTTTTTATTTTCAACACAATAAATCATTTCTGATAAACCTACACCTCTATAATTTGCATTAGTCGGCGATTCATTTAATCTTCCACTGTGATTTTTTATATTAATTCTACCTAAGTGCATATTTTCTGTTTGGTGTTCACCCCACTTCCCTCCTGTACTAACCGATATAAAGGCTGACCCTCCGAACATATTGGGATCTGGAACAATAATTGAACCTTTGGTTCCATAAAGTTCTATATGATTTCTTTGATGATTAATCACATCAAAAGATAAAGTTATCTGTATAAGAGCGCCATTTTGAAATTGGATAGTTGCCATATAGGTAGTTGGTGATTCAACTTTAATTTTTTTACCTTTTTTAGGTCCAATTCCAATTACCCTGTCCTCAGAGCCAGTTAATTCACGGCCCTGAACTTCCTTTGCAGGTCCAAGAAGATTCACAAGAACAGTTAAATAATAAGGTCCCATATCCATTACAGGTCCTCCACCATCTTTTTGAAACCATGGTTCTGGATCCGGATGATAAGATTGAACACCTGGAAAGGCAAAAATAGCATTACCCAGCTTTATATCTCCAACTAATCCAGAATCTATTAATTGTCTCGATTTTTGACTTCCTGCTCCCAAAAAAGTATCAGGGCCATTGCCCAGGTATAAATTTTTTTCTTTTGCAAGATTTACTAATTCTTGTCCATTTTCAAATTTTGTGGATAGAGGTTTTTCGCAGTAAGAATGTTTACCTGCAAGTAAAGTTTTTTTTGTTACTTCATAGTGTGCCTGAGGAGTAGTAAGATTTAAAACAACCTCAATTTGATTATCTGCCAATAAATCATCAACAGAAACAGATTCAATATTGTAAAGACTTGCACAGTTCTTGGAAGCACTTTCCTTAATATCAGCACATTTTATAACTTTAAAATTTTTAAAGTATTCATGGGCTCTAAAATAGGTTTCGGATATGTGTCCACAACCTATAAGACCAACTTTATAGATTTTATTCATTGGTTTTTTATACACCTTGTCTTTGCTTTGACTTACCAGCAAGATGTTCTTTTAAAGCTTTTTTATTCTCTTCCGTTGTTGGAATTTCTAGAGTTGGACTTTCCCAGTACGCTGACCCCTCCAGCCATTGATAAGCATCAGTTTTCATTGAAATAACATAAGTTTTTTTAGATTTTTTTGCTCTTTCAAATGCCTTTTCTAGATCTGCTATTGAGCTTACCTCTTCGCCGGTTGCTCCTAGACTTTCTGCATGTTTGGCAAAATTAATATCGGTCAAATTTTCAACCTTAGAACTACTGAATTGACAATTAAATTCTTTTCCACCTTTAAACAATTGAAGTCTATTAATCACGGCATGTCCACCATTATCACAAACAATAATTATTAATTTATGGTTAGTTATAACAGATGTGTAAATGTCAGAATTTTGCAAAAGATAAGATCCGTCTCCTACAAAAGAAATTATTTCTTTATCTGGGTTTGCCATTTTAATCCCTAATGCTCCAGAAATTTCATAACCCATACAACTAAATCCCCACTCGGTTTCATGTGTATTAAGCTCTTTTGGTCTCCAAACTTGAACGACTTCTCCAACAAATCCACCTGCTGCTGTTACAGCAATAGAATGTGGATCTGCATTTCTATAAATTGCACCAACAGTATGGGCGTAACTAGGTAATTTTTGGTTCGTTGGACCACTTTCTTTATCAACATATTCATTCCACGCTTTTAATTCATTTCGAGATTTTTGATACCAATTGTCAGGAGCTTTCCAATCTCCTAGTACCGTTGATAATTCCATCAATGAAACTTTTGCATCACCAATAACTGATTGAGCCATATGCTTACTTGCATCAAATCTTGCAACATTGATTGAAACTAATTTGAAATCTGGATTTTCAAAATTAGCCCAAGAGCCTGTTGTAAAGTCTCCTAATTTAGTACCAACAGCAATTGCCATATCGGTTTGTTTAGCTAAGTTGTTTGCGGCCCTTCCGCCTAATCCTCCTATAGGACCCACAAAGTAAGGATGATCCCTTTTCATTGTTGAATAGCCCATTACTGTTTGGGTTACGGGAATATTATGTTTGGTAGCAAAATTACCAAGTTCATCCATAGCATCTGAATAAAATACCCCTCCACCTGAAATAATAATTGGACATTTTGTTTTTTTAATTTTTTCAGCTGCTCGTTTAATTTGAAAATCATCTGCTTTTGGTCTTCTGATGGTGTGAACTCTTTCTTTAAAAAATTCCTCTGGATAGTCAAAAACTTCTCCTTGTATATCCTGGCTTAATGACAAGCATGCTGGCCCGCAATCTGCAGGATCCAACATAATTTGAATGGCTTGTGGTAGACTTTGGAGAATTTGCTCTGGTCTTGTTATTCTATCAAAATATCTTGTGACAGGTTTAAAGGCATCGTTTTGTGTAATTCCTGGATTATTAAAATGTTCGACTTGTTGTAAAACTGGATCAGGCATTCTACTTGCGTAGGTGTCTCCGGGTAATAAAAGTAATGGCAGTCTATTGCTCATTGCGACGGCTGCAGCTGTAACCATATTAGTTGAACCTGGACCCACTGAACTAGTTGCTACAAAAATTTGTTTTCTTCTTTTTGCTCTAGCATATGCAATACCAGTTAAAGCCATGTTCTGCTCATGATGACCTCTCCATGTTGGAAGTTCTTTTTGATTTTCTTGTAAAGCTTGACCCAAGCAAGCAACATTTCCATGTCCAAAAATTCCAAATACACCAGCGAACAATTGGTCCTTTTTACCGTCTATTAATATCTTTTGAGATATTAAATGTTTAACAATAGCGTGAGCACATGTGAGCTTTATTTTCTTCATCTTTTATTATAATCTGTTAAAGTTAAAAAAATATTTTCTTTATATCAACATTAAATATTAATAATGTATAGTAGATTTGGTCAATTCATCGATGGAAAGTGGCAACCTTCAGAAAAAAATGAAACATACGAGGTCATCAATCCAGCTACTGAGGAAGTAATTGGCAAAGCTTCTAAAGCAACACCAGCTGATGTTGAGAAAGCATTAAAATCAGCTGAAAAAGGCTTTGAAGTTTGGAAAAAAACTCAACCTTGGCAAAGAGCTTCTATAATAAGAAAAATTGCCGATTTAATAAGAAAAAAAAATGATGTTCTTGCTAAATGGCTTACTTTAGAAGTTGGCAAGCCTTTAGCTGAAGGAACTGGCGAAGTGAATGGTGCTGCAGATATTTTTGAATGGAATTCAGAAGAAACAAAAAGAATTTATGGTCAAACAATTGAAAGTAGATTTGAAAATACCAGGGTACATGTTTATTACCAACCAGTTGGTGTGGTAGCCGCATTAGTTCCTTGGAACTTTCCAATTGTTTTAGCATCAAGGAAGATTTCTACTGCCCTAGCTGCTGGTTGTTCTGTAATTTGTAAGCCAGATGTAATCACACCTGGCTGTGTTATGGAAATGATGAATATAATTAATGAAGCTGGTGTCCCTCCGGGTGTTGTAAATTTACTTTCAGGAGATCCTGCTAAAATTTCTTCTCAACTTATTTCTTCAGATATAATTAAAAAAGTTTCGATTACAGGTTCTACAAGAGTTGGTAAATTGATTTTAAAACAAGCTGCTGACAAAGTTCAAAGAGTGACTATGGAATTAAGTGGTCATTCCCCTTTTATTGCATTTGATGATACAGATATTCAAAAAGTGGCTGATATGGCCATTGCAGCCAAATTTAGAAACAGTGGACAAGTTTGTATATCACCAAGTAGATTTTATATTCATGAAAGTAAAAAAGATGAATTTGCAAAATCTTTTGTAGAAAAAACGAAAAAACTTAAAATAGGAAATGGCTTAAATGAAGGAGTTCAACTAGGACCAATAACTACAAAAAAAAGATTAGAAGAAATTGAAAAGTTGGTTGAAACCACAAAAATAGAAGGAGCAAAAGTTCTTTGGGGAGGTCAAAAACCTCCTGGATTTAATAAAGGATACTTTTACGAACCTACAGTTTTTGACAATGTGAAGGACAATTTTACCATTATGAAAGTTGAACCGTTTGGTCCTTTGGTTCCAATTACTACATTCAAACATTTTGATGAAGTTGTTGAAAGAGCAAATAGTCATGAACTTGGACTTGCAAGTTACATATTCACGAATTCAATGGAAAAAGCTCATAGAGCCTCCGAGTTAATGGAAACGGGAGTTGTGGCAGTTAATACTCCAGTTGTAGCTATTGCTGAAGCTCCTTTTGGAGGAATTAAACAAACTGGGTATGGAAGAGAGGGCGGATCTATGGGAATTAAAGATTACCTTAATATTAAATATACTCATTTAGGACTTCCTGTTTAATTGGATGCGAGAAAATAAGTTAAAAAAAATTTTCAAAGAAGGTAAAGTTGTTGTTAATGGATGGCTTCAGATTCCTAGTTCCTTTTCTGCAGAAGTAATGGCTAACCAAGGTTGGGATTCATTAACTATAGATATGCAACATGGTGCAGTAGATTATCCTAATGCTTTACAAATGTTTCAGGCAATTTCTACAACAGATGTAGTTCCAATGGCTAGAGTCAACTGGAATGAGCCAGGACAAATCATGAAAATTTTAGATGCGGGCAGTTATGGTGTGATATGCCCCATGGTAAGTAATCGTGAACAAGCAGAAAAATTTGTTCAAGCATGCATGTATCCTCCAAAGGGTTATAGAAGTTTTGGACCCTTAAGAGGTTTAATATATGGGGGTTCGGATTATGGAAAACACGCCAACAATGAAATTTTAAAGCTGGCAATGATTGAAACAAAAGAAGCTTTAGATAATCTCGATAATATTATGTCCACACCAGGTATTGATGGAATTTATATTGGTCCAGCTGATTTGAGCCTTGCGGTCGGAGAAGAACCAGGTTTTGATAAAAAGGAAAACGACCCAGTGTTCCCTGTTATAATGAAAATACTGGAACATGCAAAAAAGAACAATATTGTGGCTGGAATTCATAACATGACGCCTGAATATGCTCAAAAGATGATTGATAAAGGCTTTCAATTTATAACCATGAGTTCTGACCAAAGATTTATAACAGCTGGTGCAAAATCTGCTCTTGAAAAACTTAAAAAAGTTAAAAGCAAAGAAGAATCCAAAGCATATTAATTTCAAAAAAAATTAATGAAAAAAATTCTAATAATAGAGAATATTCATGAATCAGGAATTAAACTTCTTAAAGAAAAAAAAGACTTCACATTTGAAATTATTGATAATTCCGATCCTGTTTTTATAAAGAAAAAGATAGATGACTGTGATGCTATTGTGTTAAGAACTTTTAGACTTAGTGCTGAATTAATTAATTCAGCAAAAAAATTACAAATCATTTCAAGACATGGAGTTGGATATGATAATGTTGATTTAGATACCATAAAGAAAAGAAATATTACGCTTGCAATTACTGCTACAACAAATGCCGTTGCCGTAGTTGAACACGTATTTTTTATGATGTTAAATATCTCAAAAGGTCATGATATGTACGATAAGTGCGTAAAATCAGGAGAATTTTCTAAAAGAAGTCAATTACCTAGAACAATAGAATTGTGGAACAAAAAAATTCTCATTGTAGGTTTCGGACGTATTGGTCAAAATTTAATAAAGAGATGCCTTGGTTTTGAAATGGAAGTTTTTGTTTATGATCCTTTTATCGATGAAAACAAAATTAATTCCTTGGGTGGCAAAAAAGTAAGTAATATTAATTCAATTATTAAAGATATGGATTATGTTTCTGTTCACGTGCCTCTAAATGACAAAACCAGAAATTTGATAAATTTAAATAATATGAAAACAATGAAAAAAACTGCAATACTAATTAATGCTGCCAGAGGTGGTGTTATTAATGAGTCAGACTTAGAAGTAGCATTAAACAAAAACTATATATTTGGTGCTGGTTTAGATGTCTTTGAAAAAGAACCTCCTGATATTAATAATCCATTATTAAAGAATAAAAAAGTATTTTTAAGCCCACATACAGCTTCTTTTACAGAGGAATGTATGCAGCGTATGAGTAAAGAAACTATTCAAAATATAATTGATTTTTTTGAAAAAAAATTAGACAAATCAATGATTATAAAATTATGAACGGGGTTTTAGCAAAATTTAAAAACTTTGGAATGCTCGAGTTGCTGGTTGTCTTGTCTGCACTGTATATTACATTTATGTTGGGGTGGACAGTTATAAATAGATCGGGCAATGAAGAAAAAGCACAAACTGTTCGTGAAAATCACAAAAAAATTGTTGAACTTATTAATTCAGAAATCAACGAATGTGATAGAGGAGATGAAAGTTCAAAGACAGTATGGGGTGATCCATGTAAATCCGAATGGATTGCAAACAATATAATTAAATATGTAGAGGAAAGTTTAAATTTAACAAATCCTTATTCTGAAGACTCTCCAGTAATCAAATCAGATCCCGACCCAAGGCTTCAAGCAGAAGGCCAGGCAGGACAGTCAACCGAAATGGGTGTCATTTTTATAATGGAAAAAAATTTTCAACCTGAGCCTGGTTCCGAATGGATTGTTGGAACTTGTTTTAAATCACCTTGTGTTGCTGCAGGAAATAACGAACTTATTTCTATTTACCGCTAATGATCTACTGATAAGCCACAACCTTTTACTGTTTTTGATAAATATTCAAAACCTTTTTTAGCATATTCAAATGGGTTTGCTTTTTTTGGATCTTGTTCTGCCTCCACAACCAACCATCCAGAATAATTAAAGTTTTTAAGTATTTGCAAAAAAGGTTTATAGTCAATACACCCATCTCCTGGAACGGTAAAAGCGCCTTCAAGAAATGCATGTCTAAAACTCAAATCTTCCTTAAGGGATTTTTTAAGAATATTTTCTCTCATATCTTTACAATGAACGTGGATTAATCTTTCACCATAATCTTTAGCAATTTTAACGAAGTCTCCTCCAGCAAAAAGTATATGGCCCGTATCAATAGCCAATTTAACTGCATCATCAGTGTTATCAATTAATCTTTCAGTATCTTCTTGGCTTTGAATTACTGTACCCATATGGTGATGATAAGCTAAAGGCATGTTTTCATCTTCTAATCTTTTGCCCATTTCAGAAATTTTTTCACAAAAAATTTTCCAGGTTTCCTTATCTAACTGAGGTCTTTTCGATAAAGCTATATTTTGGTCGCTCTGAATGCCTTCTGTAACTTCTGCAAAGGTAATACAGCGTGCCCTACAATCTTTAAATAAATCCAATAGCTGGCGAATTTCCTTCATTTCTTCTTTTACAGAATTTTTTAATAAGTGAGCTCCATACCAACCTGAGCAAAGATGAAGGTTAAATTTTTCTAATTTTGGCAATAATTCTTTAGAAGTTTTTGGAAATTTTCCTCCAGCCTCAATGCCAGAATATCCTGCCTGACTTGCTTCGGACAGACACTGTTCAAGCGGAGTATCTCTCCCAATTTCAGGCATGTCATCATTACTCCATGCAATCGGTGCTACACCTAATTTTACTGACATTATTTCTTTTTTTGTTAAGATATAAAATTATACAATCACTTCAAGGAAAATAATGGACAAATATAAATGATTAACATTGCATTATTCGGATTGGGTAGAATCGGTGTGGTGCATGCCCAAAATATATTTTTAAACAACAAATGTTCGTTACAATATGTTTTTGATATTGATCAGGCAAGGGCCAAGAAGATAGCTAAAAAGTTTAGCTCAATTCCAATAAAAAATACCAGAATTGCCTATACCGATAAAAATGTTGATGTCATTTTTATAGCTACACCTGCATCAACGCATATCAAATACATAGTGGAAGCAGTAAAATTCAAAAAAATAATTTTTTGTGAAAAGCCTTTAGATTTAAACATTAATAAAATAAATCAATGTAAAAAATTTATAAAAAAATACAATCCAAAAATTCAAGTTGGTTTTAACAGAAGGTACGATCCCGGGCACTATGCATTAAAAAAATCTATTCTACGTGGTGAAATCGGAATACTTGAGAAGGTTATTATTACCAGCAGAGATCCCGCCCCACCCTCTATAGCTTACCTAAAGGTAGCGGGAGGAATTTTTAAGGACATGATGATACACGATTTTGATTTAATCAGGTTTTACCTGGGCAATGATGAGGTTAATAAAATCTTTGCAACGGCTACCAATTTATCAGATCCGAGAATTAAAAAAATAAATGATTATGAACTTGCAATGTGTTTGATCAAGTCAAAGAAAGGAGTAATTTGCACGATTAATAATTCAAGACATTGTTCGTATGGATACGATCAAAGGATAGAAGTTTTTGGCAGCAAAGGAATGGTAGTTTCTGGCAATAGAAGAGACAATGCGTCAGAAAAATTTTTGGGATCAAATACAGCAATAAAGAGACCTCTGTTAAATTTTTTTATTGATCGATATGAAGAAGCCTATAAATTGCAGTTAGACGATTTAATCGATCTTGTTCAAAAAAGAAAAAAACCCCGAGCCGGTTTTGAAGAAGGAAGAAGAGCAATTATAATTGCCAATGCGGCCAGTAAATCTTTGAAGTCCAAAAAATTTGAAAAAATAAATTTTTAAAAATTCTTAATTAAACCACCAGTTGTAAGCATTTTTCTGAAGATTTTTTTATATGAGTTTGACACATGTCAACACATGTCGCTTTACTAATGTCTAAATTGTGATCTAATACGTAAAATTAAGTTAGTCTAATATTATTGAGAGGGTAAAAATGAGAAAAATATATTTAACCGTAATGGTATTTCTAACTTGGGCGATGATGTCAATGGCTGCTTTTGCTATTGATGTGATTGTTGTATCACATGGACAAGCTAATGATCCATTCTGGTCGGTTGCAAAAAATGGCGTAGATTCTGCTTGCAAGGATATGAATATTTCTTGCAGGTATACTGCCCCAGGTACTTTTGATATGGTTGAGATGGCAAAATTGATTGATAATGCCGTGGCCCAAAGTCCCAAAGGTATAGTAATCACCCTTCCAGATGCCGCTGCTTTAGGCAAGTCAGTAAAAGCAGCTATTGCAGCTGGAATTCCTGTGATTTCAATGAACTCTGGTTCTGATGATTATGCTTCATTGGGTATCAGTGCCCACGTTGGTCAAACCGAATTTGAAGCCGGAGTAGGTGGTGGACAAAAAATGAAAGCTGCTGGCGGAAAGAAAGCGCTGTGTGTAAATCACGAGGTTGGTAACGTAGCGTTAGACCGTAGATGTGCTGGTTTCAAAAAAGGCTTTGGGGGAACAGTTGATATTTTAGGAACATCAAATGATGTTACAGAAATTCAAAAAGCTGTTGCTGCAAAATTAGGTGGTGGTTATGATACAATTCTTACTTTAGGAGCTGGTCTTTCTGGAGAAGCTGCTTTAGCTGCTTTGGAAGCTGCTGGAAAAGTAGGAAAAGTAAGATTGGGTACATTCGATATGTCTCCTAATATGTTAAAAGCTGCTGCTGCTGGAAAAGTAGCATTTTTGATAGATCAACAACAATATCTTCAAGGATATTTGCCTATAGCAATATTTGCACAGTATATGAGATGGGGAACAATGCCTGCTGGTGTAGTAATGACCGGTCCAGGATTTGTAACTCCGGATAATGCTAGTGCCGTTATTAAATGGGCAGCTCAAGGTTACAGATAAAATAAATCATATTTAAGGCCCGCATTAAATGCGGGCCTTATATTTAAGAGTCTTTTAATATATTGTCATTTGAAAATGTCTGTTAAATCTCAAAGCATAGATAGAAAATCTGAAGACGAAAGATTAAGAAGAGTTTCTAAACTAAAGGTTATTCTTAATCGACCTGAACTAGGTGCCTTGGGTGGATCAATTTTAGTATTTATATTTTTTGGAATTATAGCTGGTGACACAGGAATGTTCAGTGCTTATGGCACAATTAATTTTTTAGAAGTGTCAGCAAATCTTGGAATTATTGCTATTGCAGCAGCAATGCTAATGATAGGCGGAGAATTCGATTTATCGGTTGGTTCAATGATTGGTTTTGCTGGAATATGTATTGCTATACCGGCAATCTATTGGGGTTGGCCTTTATGGTCAGCAATACTTTTTGCTTTTGCAATAGCTGTATTGGTTGGTTATGCAAACGGTTTGTTGGTTGTCAGAACAGGACTTCCATCATTTATTGTTACACTTGCAATGCTATTTATTTTAAGAGGTGCAACATTAGCACTGACAAGGTTAATCACTGGAAGAACACAGGTGCCAGGATTAAGAGTGTTAATTGATAACGATCCAATTGCTTGGATATTTTCTGCTGATACTTTTACAGGATTTTTTACATGGTTAGGATCATTAGGTCTGATAGAATTAAGAACAGATGGAACACCTCTTGCAACAGGTCTTCCTGCATCAGTTTTGTGGTGGATTGGAATGACAATCTTCGCAACATGGATTTTAATGAAAACAAGATATGGTAATTGGATTTTTGCTTCAGGAGGTGACAAATTGGGTGCACGAAATCTTGGTGTGCCTGTCGGCAGAGTAAAAATTAGCTTATTTATTGGAACTGCTGTTGCTGCAACGATATATGCATGCGTTCAAGTTCTTGATGCAGGATCCGCTGACACCATGAGAGGATTTTTAAAAGAACTTGAAGCAATTGTTGCTGCAGTTGTTGGCGGCTGTTTACTGACGGGAGGATATGGTTCTGCAATTGGGGCTGCCTTTGGTGCATTAATTTTTGGAACTGTTTCAATGGGTATTTACTACACTGACGTTGACACAGATTGGTTTAAAGTATTTTTAGGAATGATGATGTTAATCGCAGTTATATTTAATAATTTTATTAGAAGAAGGGTTACAGAAAATAAATAATGAATGCAGAAACAATAGTTGAATTTAATCAAATAAGTAAATTTTTTGGATCAGTAATTGCTCTTCAAGATGTTACGATGCACATCAAAAGTGGTGAAATTATGTGTCTCCTTGGAGATAATGGAGCGGGAAAATCAACTTTGATAAAAACATTATCTGGTGTTCATAAGCCTGACAAAGGAGAAATAATCGTTGAAGGAAAAAAAACAATATTTGATTCTCCAAGAGATGCTTTGGACCTGGGAATTGCCACTGTGTACCAAGATTTAGCTTTAGTTTCGTTGATGAGTGTAACTAGGAATTTTTTTATGGGTAGAGAACCCATAAAAGGTATAGGTCCTTTTAAAACTTTTGATATTGAAAAAGCCAACAGAGTTGCTGCTGATAGAATGGGACAAATTGGAATTGACATAAGAGATCCCACTCAGGCAGTTGGAAATATGTCAGGAGGTGAAAGACAGTGTCTTGCCATATCAAGAGCTATATATTTCGGTGCAAAGGTACTCATATTGGATGAACCAACTTCAGCGCTTGGTGTACATCAAGCGTCCGTTGTTCTTAAATATATTGTAAAAGCCGCGACTCAAGGACTAGGTGTAATATTGATCACTCATAATGTTCACCATGCTTATCCTATTGGAAATCGTTTTACAATTTTAAATAGAGGAAAAAGTATGGGAACATATGCAAAAAAGGAACTTTCAAGAGAAAAGTTACTTGGTATGATGGCTGGAGGGGAAGAATTGGATAAATTAGAAGTTGAACTAAAAGAAATAGATAGAGTTGGAAATAACAATAATTAAACATTATTATTCAGGATGCAAATTGGTATAGATTTAGGAGCTACCAAAATTGAAAGTGTAGTTCTTGATGAAAATGGATCAGAAAGTTTTCGTGAAAGAATAGAATGTCCAAAAATCTATGTCCAAACTGTTGAAGCAATTAAACAAATAGTTTTTGGGTTAGAAAAAAAATTAAATAAAAAATTAGAAGTTGGTGTATGTCATCCTGGAATTCATTCCACACATACAGGTCTGGTAAAAAATGCTCCGAATTGTTATTGGATTGAAAAAAAACCACTACAAAAAGATCTTAGAGAGTCTTTGAAAAGAGAAGTTTTCTGTGAAAATGACGCAAATTGCTTTACACTATCGGAGGCAATCGATGGTTCATGTGAACACTATAAGATAGTTTTTGGGGTTATTTTAGGTTCGGGTTGCGGTGGTGGTTTAGTGGTTGACAAAAAAATTGTTGCTGGAACAAATGGTCTGGGCGGAGAATGGGGTCATAATCAATTACCTTATTTGGCTGCAAAAAGGGAAAATCTTGAAACTAATATTTTGAGGGAAAGTGAGATTGAGAGTTTTGTTTCTGGTCATGGACTTTCAAAAAATTATTATAAAAAATACGGAAAAAAATTAAAAGCTCATGAAATTTTTAAAGCATTTCGTAGACATGATATTGAAGCAGAAAAAATTATTGAAGAGTTTAAAATTAATCTTGCAATGTCTTTGTCTACGATTATCAATATTCTAGACCCTGATGCATTTGTTTTTGGAGGTGGATTGTCCAACGAAATAAATTTTTTTGATGAAGTTGAAAATTTGGTAAAAAAATACGTTGTGGGTAGAGAATATGAAGGAATATTTCTTAAACCGAAATATGGGGACGCTAGTGGAGTTAGAGGAGCAGCAAGATTAGGCAGAAAAGCAAATTACTAGTATTTTTCGTAAAAGTTTTTTTTCAATAAAAAAAATTAATAACCTTTTTCAAACAAATCGCTGCTTATTTACAACAAAACATAAATCAATTAGAAGTTGTGCAAAGTTTTTTTATTATCAATTCATAATTAATGTTTCTATAATTCTTCTATTAAAGTTAACCTACAACAGAAAATGAGGGAAAATATGAAAAGAATGTTAATTGCTTTAATGGTATTTGCATTAACTCCTATTGTTTCATTTGCAGGACCAAAAATCGAGGTTTTGCATTGGTGGACGTCTGGAGGTGAAGCAGCTGCACTTAAAGTATTAAAAGACGATTTCGCTGCAAATGGTGGTGAATGGTTGGATATGCCTGTAACGGGTGGCGGTGGTGACGCTGCAAACGTTGCGTTAAAAGCAAGAATAGTTGCTGGTGATCCTCCTTCAGCTTCTCAAATCAAAGGTCCTACAATTCAAGAATATGATCAAGAAGGAGTAGTAGCGCCATATAATATTGATTCAGTAGCAAAAGCAGAAGGTTGGGACAATTTATTAGATCCTATGATAGCGGCAGTGCATAAATGTCAAAATAATAGCGGTCCATATTGTGCTGCTCCGGTAAATATTCACAGAATAGATTGGCTGTGGGCTAATAAATCAGTATTTGATTCTAATGGTATTTCTATACCTACAACTTGGGACGAATTGAATGCTGCAGCTGACAAACTAAAAGCAGCAGGAATAATTCCATTTGCTCATGGAGGTCAAGCTTGGCAAGACGCTACAGTGTTTGAAGCAGTAGCTTTAGGTATAGGTGGAAACAATTATTACAAAAATTGTTATGTTAAATT
>Ga0208132_1000345_pt1 | contig 22699 bp, 23 predicted proteins | sample ETNtaG_16_FD_185785 | JGI IMG/M metagenome (GOLD analysis project Ga0208132, IMG submission 185785) | Marine microbial and viral communities from oxygen minimum zone, Eastern Pacific Ocean - ETNP201406SV199 (SPAdes) (version 2) | ecosystem: Environmental > Aquatic > Marine > Oceanic ... | reverse complement strand
GCTCGTTCTCGACGGTCGGCTCACTCCAGAGCGACAGGCGACCGACAACCCTGACCCCCAGTTCGGTCAGGCCGCCGACCTTCGCTGGGTTGTTGGTCAACAGGACGACCGACTCGACCCCGAGGTGAGAGAGAACCTGTGCCGCCACGCCGTAGTTGCGTTCATCTGCGGCATGGCCAAGTTCCAGGTTTGCCTCGATCGTGTCAAGACCCTCATCTTGAAGCCGGTAGGCACGGAGCTTCTCCGCCAAGCCAATTCCACGGCCCTCGTGGCCACGCAGGTAGACCACGACGCCCCGACCCTCCTCGGCGATTCGCTCAAGCGACATCTCCAACTGGGCTCCACAGTCGCAACGACGGGAACCGAACACGTCACCTGTCAGACACTCTGAATGCACCCGTGTCACCACATCCTCACCGGCAACGTCGCCCAACACAAGCGCCAGGTGCTCAAGGCCGTCGACAAGGCTGGTGAACACGTGCCCCTCGAAGGTGCCAACGCTGGTCGGCACGGGCGCTGACCCTCCCTCAAACACGAACTTCGTTCCTGGCCGGAGCTGGTGTTCAGTATCCGGGCGACCCGACCGAAACCCCTCAACTGCATCCCCAACTGCTGCGGTACCCACCGGTCAAGCCTCCAGCATCGACGCAGTGCAACGCGACTCCGAGTAGACGAGGCCCATCTACTCGGACTTCCTTGCGGGCCCAGGGTGGTGCAACAGGAACTTGCGGATCTTCCCAACGCTCGTACGCGGAAGCTCGTCGAGGAATGTGATCTCGACAGGTCTCTTCACCTTTGCCAGCCTCTCGGTACACCACTGGTTCAGATCAGCCACCGAGGGCGGGTGCGTCGAGGGGTCAGCCACCACGAAGGCGACCGGCAACTCGTCACGAATCTCGTCATCACGTCCGATCACTGCAGCCTCCAACACCCCGGGGTGCTGGGCCAACACGGCCTCAACCTCAACCACAGAGACGTTTTCGCCCGCGACCTTCAGCACGTCGGATCGCCGACCATCGAAGTAGTGCCGATCCGTGTCGTCGCGTCTGGCCCGATCGCCTGTCAGAAACCAGCCATCGCGGAAGCTGGCTTCAGTTGTGGCAGCGTCGTCCAGGTAGCCGGCAAACAGGGTCATGCCGCGTTTACCTCCGACTACGACCTCCCCAACTTCGCCAATGTCCACCGAGGTGCCGTCAGGTCGCTGGACGTCAACGACGCATCCGGCTGTCACCCGGCCCATTGATGACGGCTCAGGATCCTCGGTTTCTTCAGTCAGGACTGCAGGGATGGTCTCGGTCATCCCGTACAACTGCCTTGGCCGGCACCCGAACCACTCGGACACCATGGAGTACTGGTCAGCAGTGATGTTCTGGGCGTACCAGCAGTGCCGGAGCCTCAGGCCTTCTACAGAGGCTCCCCTGGCGAGGATCATCCGCAGAGGCGCCGCAAACAGGCTGGCCGCCGTGGCACCGTAACGGGCGGCCTGCGGCAAGAAACCGCTGGCCGAAAAGCTGGGCATCAAGGCGACGCTTGCGCCAACCCAGATAGCCGATGCAAACGAGTAGTACTGGGCGTTCACGTGGAACATCGGAAGAACTACCAACTGGCGATCCGTCTCGTCCAGGCCCGCAGCCAGTGCCATCGTTCTACCAGCAAATGCATAGTTGGCCTGGGTCACCTCCACACCCTTGGGGTCACCGGTCGTTCCTGAAGTGAACATGACGGCAGCCCGGTCCGTCGGGCCCGGCCGCGACCAGGAGGTGAACGGATCACCGAGGAGGGAAGGCAGGCCGGGATCCTGCTCATCAACCTGGACGGCCTGAATACCTCCACAAGCCTGCTGGTACACATCTGATCGCTGTGACGCACAGACGCCCACCACCGGACCCGTGCGTCGAATGTGTCCCTCTAGTTCGGCGACGCTACCCAGGGGGTCCGACGGGACCACCCATGCGCCCAGCCTGACCGCGGCCAACCAGACCGCTACGAACGCCGGAGAGTTGGCGAGGGCCATGTGGACCGCTGACCCGGCAGTCACGCCGCGAGATGAGAGCGTTCCGGCAACCCGTGATACAACGTCGTCGAACTGACCGTAGGTCCATGTTGAGACAGCCCCGTCCACTCCCTCAAAAACCAGGAACTGGCTGTCACCCCGTTGTTCGACGCTCCTGCCCCATGCCCCGCCGAAGGTCAGCGGACCACCCGAGAATCCCATACACCGCAGATCATCTGTCACCGTCATCAATTGTTATACCTCAGACGGGCCATCTGTGTGTCCGGGACCCGCACCCAGGGTCGACGTAATCCCAAGAGCCGGGTCGCTGATCCCTGCATGTCGACCCTCGATTGTGTGCTGTTCCACCAGCCCTGCAATCGAGGTCCGAACTAGCAACCCAGGACCCGGCGTGCCCCGATCACATCGTCCTTGAGCTGGGCAACCAGTGACTCGACACCGTCGAAGCGGCGCTCTCCACGCAGGAAGTCGACAAAGGAGACCCGGCAGACCTCCCCATACAGGTCACCGTCGAAGTCCAGCAGGTGGGCCTCGAGAAGAGACCGCTCAGCGTGCAGGTAGAAGGTCGGACGCCTGCCGATGTTTATCGCACACGGATGGCTGGACCCGTCTGGCCTCTCCAACCAACCCGCATAGACACCATCGGCCGGTATGGCACTCTCAGGGGGCAGCGGGATGTTCGCCGTCGGGAAACCAATCTGCCTTCCGCGCTGGTCACCGCTGACCACCTCCCCCACCACCTCGTAGGGCCGACCGAGCATCCTCCCTGCATGGGCCACGTCGCCTCCGAGGAGGGAACGGCGAATAGCGGTGGACGAGATCGGCTCGAGCGTGAGAGGCATCTCCTTGAGAGCATCAACGCCGACAACGTCGAAACCGCGCTCACGGCCGAGGTCCTCGAGGAACGCGAGGTTCCCGCCGCGCTTGTGCCCGAAGTGCAGGTCATAGCCGACCACCAGTGCCTCTGCTCCGACCCAGCCCAGCAGGACCTCCTCGGTGAAATCCAGGGCAGTACGGCGTGCCTCGACCTCGTCGAACTCGACCAGGAATGCATGGTTGACCCCGCATCCGCCAATGAGGTCCAACCGGTCATCGAGGCTCGTAAGGAGCGGCGGTGCGCTCTCGGCCCGCAGAACCACCGCCGGGTGCCCGACAAAGGTGACCACGGCAGATTCGATTCCACGCTGACGTGCCTCGCCAACCGTTCTGGCAAGGACCTCCTGATGGCCAAGGTGGACGCCGTCGAAGGTGCCCAGCGTCGCCACGGTGCGCAGGTCGACCAACTCACTGTCACCCCGACGATGTACCTGCATGACAACACACGCTATTGGCGAAACGACCGGCAGGCGTACGCGGGTATTGTCACCCGATGACCTCACCCGAGCTACCGGCACCGTTCGATCCCGCAACCACTGAACTGGGCTGCTGGCTGAAGTTGCCGTCAAGCATCGCAGCCGAGGCCGCCTCGCTTCTCGGTTTCGACTACGTCTGCATCGACATGCAGCACGGGCTCTTGAGCCGTAGCGACCTGACGCCGATGCTCCAGGCCGTCCACCCGCACTCACCCCGGGCGCTTGTGCGGGTGCCGGCAAACGACCCGTCGACCATTGGATGGTGCCTCGACGCCGGCGCCACCGGGGTCATCGTCCCCCTGATCAACTCCGCCGACGAGGCAGAGGCCGCCGTGAGGGCCGCCATGTACCCACCCCGGGGCGACCGGAGCACCGGGCCGGCCCGCGCCGCCGTCATCTACGGAAACGACTACGTCCACGCATCGAACACGTCCGTCCAGTGCATACCGATGATCGAGACCACCGGAGCACTCGATTCACTCGACGGAATCCTGTCCCAGCCCGGCGTCAACGCCATCTATGTCGGCCCATCGGACCTCTCCGTCAGCCTGGGGCTGGGTCCGGGCAACCACGACGGCGAGACAGCCTTCGACGACGCCCTCACAGCCGTGCTGGATGCCTGCAACCGACACGGTGTCGTTCCCGGCATTCATGCCAACCCGTCTCTGGCGACCAGACGGCTTGAACAGGGGTTCCGAATCGTCACGATCGCCGAGGACCTGAGCGGAATGCAGGGTGCCATGAGCGGAGCCCTCAACACCATCAGGGGCGACTGATTCCCCTCACTGCCCCCCGGTAAGACCTCAGTAGAGGCCGATCAGCCGACCGGCAAAGCCCACGACGGCCACCACCAGGACCGGCCGAACCACCTTCTCGCCTCCGACCACGGTGACGCGGGCCCCCATGAAGCCGCCGACCGCATACCCGGCGGCGAGCACCAGGGCCGGCCCCCAGTCGACGCTGCCCCCGATCACGAACACCGGCAGGGCCATGACCGTCACGGCCAGGACCACTACGACCTTGATGCTGTTGGCCAGCACAAGGTCAACCCCGGAACGCGAAAGGGCCAACACCAGCAGCAGGCCGATCCCGGCCTGGAATGCCCCCCCGTAGATACCGATACCCAGGAAGACGACCGTCGCCACCGGCCCCGACCATGTCGGGCCAGACGACGATGCCGACACCCGGGGCGGCCTGAGCGAGACCAGGAGCAGCGGAACCATCAGGAACCCGAACGCGCGCTCGAACGCCTCGTCCGTCAACTGCTCGACCAGGACGGCACCGATGACCGCCCCGATGGCAACAGGAGCCAGCACCGGAAGTGCTCTGGACAGGCCGGAGTGTCCCAGGCGGCGAAACCCAACTGCCGCGGTCGCCGTGGATGTGAGTATGCCGACCCGGTTGGAGCCATTGGCAACATTCCCGGGAACCCCTGCCAGCACAAGGAGGGGAACGGTGAGGAGGGAACCACCGCCAGCCATGGTGTTGACGACCCCGGCACCAAGGCCTCCAGCCAGCAGGAGCAGAACGTTGACCAGGGTCACGACATCACCCCACCAGCACCACCGCGGGCTTTGCCCTGTCACGGTGGGGCTCGTAGACGGCTATCAGGGAACCGTCGGCGGTATGGACAGGCCAGGGTCCTGTCCCACCAACCCCGAGGCGGTCGAGGTCCATGACCCTTCCGTGGGCAACATCGCCCGCCACATCCTCATCGACCACGACCCGTTCCCCACCCCTGAAGGCCTCGGCCATCGGCAACAGGTCGATTCCTTCGACAGAGGTCGCCTCCGCATCGCGAAAGGGACCAACCGACAATCGGCGCAGGCCGTCAAGGTGTGCGCCACCACCGAGCGCCGTTCCCAGGTCTGCAGCAAGGGAGCGGACATAGGTTCCTGAGGAGCACTCCACCAGCGCCTCGTAGATCCCCGGGTCATCTGTTTCCAAGACATCGAACCGGTGGACGGTCACAGACCGGGCTGCACGCTTCACCTCGCCGCCCTCTCTGGCGATCTCGTACAACCTTCGGCCGTCGACCTTGATGGCAGAGACCATCGGAGGGACCTGGGAGATCTCGCCGACAAGTCCCGCTGTGACAGCCACGACCTCTTCGAAGCTGACGGCCGACATGTCATGCTCAGCAGTCACCTCACCGGATGCGTCCAGGGTTGACGTCTCGGTTCCGAGCAGGATCTGACAGGTGTACGTCTTGGGAAGGAGCGTCAGGAACCGCAGCAGGCGGGTTGCCCGACCGACCCCGAGAACCAGGACACCGGTGGCATCGGGATCGAGTGTGCCTGAATGGCCCACCTTTCTCGTCCCCAGGACTCCCCGCGCCCTTGCCACCACGTCGTGGCTGGTCCAACCAGCCTCCTTGTCGACGATGGCGATGCCATCGGGACCTTGTCGCCCGCCCGACATCAGGTAACGACCCGGGCGCAGAGCCACCCTGCCCAGACCCTAAGTGGCTCAGGCATCTCCGGCCTCAAGGTCACGGAGAATGGCCTCGATTCGATCGGCGGACTGCACTGCCTCATCGGATACGAAACGCAGTGGTGGAACCCGTCTTACCCTCGTCTGTTCAGCGATGGCCTTCTGGAGTCGGGGCCGATGCTCCTCGAGCGCCTCAAACAGGTCCTCACGTTCGGCGTCGCTCGTAATGAACACGCTGGCAGTCGTTAGGTCCCTATCTGTGTTCACGCCGGTGACGGTCAGGAAGCCTAAGCGCTCATCGTCGATCACCTCGAGTTCCTCGGCCAGAATCCGAAAGAGCAACGAGTTGAGCCGGTCGGTCCTGTCGTATCCGCGATTTCCGCCGGCGGGGCGGCGTCGTGCCCGTGCCATGGTCGACCGCTCAGGTGCGGGCCAACTCGCGATCCTCGAAGGTTTCGATTACGTCGCCGTCCTTTAGGTCCTGGTAGTCGGACAGGCCGATACCGCACTCATAGCCGGACTGGACCTCTCTCACATCGTCCTTGAACCGACGCAGCGAGCTGATGTCACCCTTCCAGATAACCGTGCCGTCTCGCAGGAACCGGACCTTGGATCCGCGGGTGATCGTACCGCTGGTGACGTAGCAGCCAGCGACCTTTCCGGCCCGGGGAACCGAGAAGACCTGACGAACCTCGGCTTCGCCCGTAACGACCTCTTCGTACTCCGGTGCAAGCATGCCGAGCATTGCCGCCTCGACGTCTTCGATCAGCTTGTAGATGACCTCGTAGGTACGGATCTCGACGTTCTCGGCATCGGCAAGTTCCCGGGCCTTGCGCTCGGGACGTACGTTGAATCCGATGATCGTGGCGTTCGACGTGGCCGCGAGCTGAATGTCGTTCTCGGTGATTCGACCTACGGCACGATGCACGAACGAGAGCTTCACCTCTTCGCGTTCGAGCTTGCGGAGGCTTTCGGCGACCGCCTCGAGCGAGCCGTTGACATCGGCCTTCACAACGAGGTTCAGGTTGGCTACCTCGCCCTTTTGGACCTGCTCGAAAATGTCCTCGAGCCTGGCTCCACCTGAGAGTGCGTGGGCGTCACGCCCGATGTTCGCCACCCGCCGCCAGTGCCCGCGCTTGTCAGCCACGCGCCCGGCGACCTTCTCGTTGGGCGCCACGACAAAGCCCTCGCCGGCGTCTGCGACGTCGGAAAGGCCCAATACCTGTACCGGCACGGATGGGCCAGCCTCATCGACCTGCTCCCCACTGCCGTTGACGAGAGCCCTCACGCGGCCCCATGCGGCACCAGCGACCATCGGGTCTCCGACCCTGAGGGTTCCACGCTGGACCAGAACCGTCGCCACAGGACCTCGCCCAATGTCGAGGAACGACTCAAGCACGACCCCCTGTGCCCGACCCTCGGGATCGGCACGGAGATCCTCGACCTCTGCCAGCACCAGAAGGTGTTCGAGCAGTTCACCGACGCCCGTACCCACGAGTGCCGACACCTCGACGGTTACCGTGTCACCTCCCCATGCCTCGGGAACAAGGTTGTGCTCAGCGAGTTGGCTGAGGACCCGCTGCGGATCTGCGTTCTCCCGATCGACCTTGTTGATGGCGACCATGATCGGAACGTCGGCCGCCCTTGCGTGATTGAGTGCCTCAACCGTCTGGGGCATCACGCCATCGTCGGCGGCAACGACCAGCACAACGATGTCCGTGGCCCCAGCCCCACGTGCCCGCATGGCGGTGAAGGCCTCGTGCCCGGGGGTGTCCAGGAAGGTGAGCGCATGGTCACCTGAACGGGCCTGGTATGCGCCGATGTGCTGGGTAATCCCGCCGGCTTCGTCATCAACTGCGTTCGTGTTGCGGATCTGGTCCAGCAACTTCGTCTTACCGTGATCGACGTGGCCCATGACCGTGATCACCGGCGGTCGCAGCGGAGCGTCGTCGTCATCGGCATCGTCGACCACGTCAAGCAACTTGAGCAGCTCGACCTCCTGCTCCTCGCCCGGATCCACCATTCGGATCTCGACCTCGAGTTCGGCTGCGAACAACTCGATCATGTCGTCGGACAGGGACTGGGTGGCTGTGACCATCTCACCCTGCTGCATTAGGAATCGAATGACGTCGGCGGTGGTCCTGTTCAACTTCGGACCCAGCTCCTGTGCAGTGCAGGCGCGTTCGACAACTACCTCACCGTCTGGAACAGCCGCGTCGTCTGGCGTGTAGCTCGGCATATCCATCGGCTGGAGTTCTTCGCGACTGCGACGTCTGCGACCCTTGCGACGAGGCGGCCTGCGTCCGCCGGGGCCACCACCGGGACGTCCGCCAGGGCCACCACCGGGCCTCGGACCTGCTCCTGGAACCGACTGTCGCGGACCGCCACCCATCGGTGGCCGTCTTCCCGCTGGAGCAGGGCCACCGGGACGGCCCGGAGCTCCACCTGCAGGAGGCGCGTTTCGACGACCGGCTGTGCCCGGAGGTGGGGAGATCCTGCGACCCGAGTCGGACACCGGAGGACCAGGGGGCGGAGGAATCGGCTTACCGGACGACGACAGGGGCGGAGTCGAACCTGGAGGAGGCAGCCGCGCTCCCATATCGACACGTGCGGCAGGATCGGGCACTGAGGGAGTCTCATCGTGATGGACAGGCACGGCAGGAACCTCGACAGAAGGCTCGACAGAAACCTCGGGCTCAATGTCGCGCCGGGGTGGAGCCGATGACCCGCTCGAAGAAATGACACGGGCCTTTGGTGCCTCTGACTCAGGCACCGGCTCAGGCACCGGCTCAGGCACCGGCTCAGGCACCGGCTCAGGCACCGGCTCAGGCACCGGCTCAGGCTTCTTCTTCCGTGCCGGCTTCTTGGCTCCGGGCTCCTCTGGCTGTTCGTCGCGCGTGAGGCCCTCCCTCACGGCCTTGCGCCGGACCCGGTCCGCCTGGGGCTCGACCATGCCCGAGGAGTGGCTCTTCGTTCCTACTCCGAGGGAATTGCAGAGGTCCAGGACCTCCGCGTTGGTCATCCCAAGTTCTCGCGCCAACTCGTAGACGCGGATGTTCTTCGGCACTGTGGTTCTGATGTCCTGTCGAATCGAGGGCTTGCTGGACGGAAGTTCCGGTTCAGACCTGCCCTACCGGTTCAGGGGTACGGCACCCCGGGCCTGTGGGCGGGACCGGCCACTGACGCTATCGGCCAGCGACCCCGATCACCCTTTCGATGAGGGCCTCCGCACCACCATCGTAGGCCACCCGGCCAGAAGGTTGTCAGCCTGAGCACGGTCAACTGGCCGCCTGAGAGCCCTGGAAAGGGCCTCAGGTCCTGTGAGCGCGGCGCAGTCAGTGTCGATGTGAAGCCAGGCACCTCTACCTGATCCCCGGATGTCAAGCACGGGTGCAGCGGCGGTGTCGCTCCACGAGATGCGTGCCAGATCGACCACCGGCGCCCTCTGCCTACAACCGATGCAGGTCCGTTCGGGGGCTATGCCTGCGGCTCCGACTCGGTGTCGCTGTCGCCGGCAGGTGTTTCAGCCTCATCTGATGCTGGCCCATCACCGGGAACCGAATCGTCAGAAGCCTCATCGTCGGCCTCCGGTTCACTGTCACCTGCAGCCTCAGCCTCGACCACAGCCTCATCGGGTTCAGGCCCCTCGTCGGCAACGGCCGCCTCGGTCCACTGACCGGCCGATACCGCCGGGCCTCCCTCAGCAGGTCGCCAAACCTGCTCGCCGGTGGCCTCATCGAGGATCCACTCGCCCTCTGCCCACTCAATGTCGGCGTATGCGGCCTCCTCGGCCACCTGGGTCTCGCTCTTGATGTCGACACGCCAACCGGTCATCCGGGCCGACAACCGCGCGTTCTGGCCCTCCTTGCCGATGGCGAGGGAAAGCTGGTAGTCGGGCACGATCACGGTCGCCGTTCCGGTCTCCTCGTCAATGAGGACCTCTTTGACCTTGGCTGGCGAAAGGGCCTTCATCACGAAGTCGGCGGGGTCCTCCGAAAACGGGACAATGTCGATCTTCTCACCGCGCAACTCGTTGACGACCATCCGGACCCTTGCACCCCGGGCACCGACGCAGGCGCCAACCGGGTCCACGTTGCGGTCATTGGAACCCACAGCGATCTTTGTCCGGTGTCCGGGTTCGCGGGCACAGGCCCTGATCTCGACCACACCATCGGCGATCTCAGGTACCTCCAGTTCGAAGAGTCGCTTGATGAGACCCGGGTGGGTACGGCTGACCACGATCTGGGGGCCCTTGGCCGTCTTGCGTACCTCTACTATGTAGGCCTTCAGCCTGGTGTTTGCCTCAGGTCGCTCGAAGGGAACCTGCTCGGCCTGCGGCAACAGTGCCTCGACCCGACCAAGGTCGAGGAGGGTGTACCGGGCGTCGGTCTGTTGGATCATTCCCGTAACGATGTCTCCCTCACGTCCCGCGTACTCCTCGTACTTGAGGTCGCGTTCTGCCTCACGGATCCGTTGGGTCATGACCTGTCTGGCTGTCTGGGCGGCTATGCGGCCGAAGTCGTCGGGCGTGACGTCGTATTCCTCACCGACCGGCTCGCCCTCGTCGTCGAGATCCTGGGCGAAGACCCGGATCTCCATGGTGTCGGGATCGATCGTCACCCATGAGAACTCATGGGCTCCCTGCATCCTCTTGTACGCCGACTCGAGGGCATCTGCCAGCGCAGCGAAGAGCGTGTCAAGGGTGATGCCGCGTTCTCCGGCAAGGGCCTGAAGGGCCTCCATCAATTCGGGGTTCATGTCCCGACCTTTCTCTCAGTGCTCTTGGCAGTCGCTGCTCCAACTACCGTCGAGTCCTCTGGAGGAGCGGAAAGCCGACTGTCGCCGCTACTCCCCCGCCGAGCCGACTTGGGCTCCGGAGTCCAGTCAAAGACAGTGCGGGCCTGAAGGATGTCGTCGTAACCGAGGGATCGAAGTGCCCCATCGGCTGAACGGATCGAGACCCCCTGCGCATCGGCAGCCTCCAACGCACCGAGAAGCCGGCGCTCGCCCTCGACTCCAGGTCGGGTCTTGAGGGTCACCTGGCCGCCGAGTGCCTTGAGAAAGTGGGCAGGGCGCTTCAGGCGGCGCTCAAGTCCGGGACTGGTTACCTCAAGGGTGTAGGAGGGCCCAATTGGGTCATCGTGGTCAAGGGCACGCGACACCTCACGGGTGACGCTTGCAATCGATTCCATGCCGACCCCGTCGGGATGGTCGATGGTGAGCCGCAGGATTCCGCCCTCGAACTCGACGTCGACCAGCTCGACCCCGACACGCTCGCACAGAGGGGCAGCCATGATGTCCACTCGATCGGTCACACCCACGGCTCCTCCTCTCCTGTTGTTTCGCCTCGTCGTTCTCTGCACGCACCGACCATCACCGAAAACGAAAGGCGTGGGCAAAGCCCACGCCTCGTCGTCGAACACGAACGATGCACGCGACCAGTAATCATACCTGAGGTGGGGCTGGTGCGCTCAGGGACAGCCGACCCCACGGGACCGCCAGATATCAGACCGACTGTCGTCGGATTGCCTCGATCACGGCGCCCGTGTCGTTGGCGTCCTCACCCTGATCGGAGAGCAGACGCCTGCGGTCCAGTTCCGCCTCCCTGGTGGCCAACTCCGTGTCGACCCTGGCAAGGGCCGCCTCGACCCCGTCACCGTGGATCAACTCGGCCCACTCCACAAGGGTGTCAACCATCTCATCTTCGGGAACAACAGCCACGTTTCGACCCTTCACGAACAGGTGGCCGCGCTTGTTGCCTGCTGCTATCCCCAGATCGGCATCGCGGGCCTCGCCGGGTCCATTCACGACACAGCCCATGACGGCCACCTGGAGTGGAATCTCGCGATCGGCAAAGGCCTCCATAGCCTCCTCGGCAAGGGAGATCACGTCGACCTCGGCACGACCACAACTGGGACAGGCGATCAGGTCCACGTTGTTGCGGTCGCGCAGGCCGAGCGCCTCGAGCAACTGGCGACCGGCACGGGCCTCCTGTACCGGGTCGGCTGTCAGCGAGTACCTGATGGTGTCTCCGATGCCCTCGACAAGCAGCGCCCCGATGCCGGCCGACGACTTGATCAGGCCCGCTGGAGGGGGCCCCGCCTCTGTGACACCCAGATGAAGTGGGTACTCGGTCACCTCGGCGAGTTGTCGGTAGGCATCGACCATCAGCGGCACGCTGGATGCCTTCACGGAAATCTTGATCTTGTCGAACCCCACCTCAGCGAAGTATCCGATCTCGGTCAGAGCCGACTCGACCATTGCCTCTGCTGTGACGGTGTCGCCGTACCTGTGGTACAGGTCAGGGTGGAGCGACCCGCCGTTCACGCCGATCCTGATGGGAACGCCACGGTCCCCGGCTTCGGAAGCCACCGCCCTGATGTGGTCGGGGCTCTTTATGTTGCCGGGGTTCAGGCGAAGGCAATGGACACCAGCCTCCAGCGCCGCCAGGGCCATCTTGTGATTGTGGTGGATGTCGGCGACGATCGGCACGGGCGACCTAGGCACGATTCGGGCGAGTCCCTCGGCAGCCTCTATCTCGTTGCAGGTGCACCGCACGATGTCGGCCCCCGCCATAGCCAGGTCGTAGATCTGTTGGAGGGTGGCCTCGTGGTCGGCGGTCCTGGTGACCGTCATCGACTGGACCGATATCGGCGCACCGCCACCGACGGGGACGTCACCAACCATCACCTGACGTGTATCGCGCCGGGGAAACGTCGATTGAACCTCCACGCCACGGAGGCTACCGGTGTGTTCAACCGAAGTCTGGCAGGTCCACGATGTCCCGGTAGAGGGCAACGAGGGCCACCCCGATGAGAAGGGTCACCACGGCCCATGTGAGCGGAATCAGCTTCGCCGCATCAGCCGTGTAGCGCCTACCGCCCCGGGAGCGGAGACGTTCGTAGGTTGCAATGGCCACGTGTCCACCGTCAAGGGGAAGCAGCGGCACCAGGTTGAAGACTCCCACGAACACGTTCACGAGGACGAGGAACCACAGGAAGTTCGCAAGCCCACTCTCAAGGGCCACTCCCCCAAGCCTCGCAACCCCGTAGATCGACAGCATTCTGGCATCGTCCGGGGTGCCGGAGGCCACGGCGATTCCGGTGTCGGGGCCACCGCCATCCACCGCTCCACCTACAAAGCCTGCCAGCCCACCGGGGGTGAAGAACCGGGCCAGACCCTCCACCGAGATTACCACCAGGTCTACGAACTGGCTCACAGCATCGGTCAACGCCTCAGCCGGGCCGACCCTCCTCATCGGGTATTCGGCACCAATCCCGAAGAAGCCCTCCATGGTTCCGACCGGTGTGGGGCGTTCGCCCATGACGACCAGGTGTTCGGTGCGGACGCCGTCGCGCTCCACGACGATCTCGACTGTGTGGGATGGAACCACGCGGACTACCCGGCCGAACGAGTCGAACCCGGGGGTCTCCACGCCGGCAACCGACAGGATCCTGTCGCCGGGTAGGACGCCGATCTCGTCAGCGGTCGACCCGGCCACCACCTCGGCGACCTTCCATGCCATGGGGTCGGGTCGGCCGAGGGCACCGAAGAGCGTCGCCAGGAGCAGCACCGCCACCAGGAAGTGGGTTGCTGAACCCGCCACGGCCACCACCATCCTCCTCGGATACGACTGGGCCCGGTACGTACGGTGCTCGAGGTCCGGAGAGACCGTCTCCAGGTTGCTCATTCCGGTGATCCGCACGTATGCACCGGCCGGTATGGCCTTGATCCCGTACTCGGTCTCTCCCCGCTGAACCGACCAGAGCCTCGGTCCGAACCCGATGAAGAACTCGGTTACCTGCATTCCGGTCCACCGGGCCGCCAGATAGTGGCCTAGTTCGTGGAACACAAGCATGGAGACGAAGGACAGCACGACAACGATCGTCGACACGCTGCCGAGCAGGCCCAGGGCAACCAGTGCGCCGGTCAGCAGCAGCAACCGGGCCAACCGGTCACCCTCGGGGACGAGAGTGCTCACCTGGCTCGTGCGACCAGCATGCTGGTCGCCTCACGCGACCGTCGATCGGCGTCAAGCACCGCCTCGACGCTGTCGGCGACCCCACCAGGCCAGGAGTTGAGGGCCTCGGCCAACACCTCGGCTATCGCAGCCCACGCCAGATCCCCCGCCAGGAAGGACTCGACGGCAACCTCGTTAGCTGCACTAAGCCATGCCGGAGCCGTCTCTCCGAGCCTCCCCGCCGCATACGCCAGGTCAAGGCACGGGAACGCCCTGCGATCGGGCATCTCAAAGTCGAGCCGGTTCAGGTCCACCCAGTCGACTTCGCCGAAGGGCAGGTCGAGGCGGTCCGGGTAGGCCAGTGCGTATCCCATGCAGAGCCTCATGTCGGGAAGGGAGAGCTGGGCGATCGTGGCACCGTCCGTGAAGGTGACCATCGAGTGGACTATCGATTGCGGGTGGACGACCACATCAATCTGGTCATACCCGGTGCCGAAGAGCTCGTGCGCCTCGATCACCTCCAGCCCCTTGTTCATGAGGGTCGACGAATCAACGGTGATCTTCGGGCCCATCGACCAGGTGGGGTGGTCCAGGGCATCCTCGACGGTCACCGATTCCAGGTCGGACAGGGAACGGCCTCGGAACGGGCCACCCGAGGCTGTGAGGACAATCCGGTCAACGCGTTCCGGGTTGTCGTTGGCACGCATGCACTGGTGGATTGCACAGTGTTCACTGTCGACCGGCAACAACTCGGCCCCTGGAGTCTGACGGGCCCTGCGCACAACCGGCCCGGCGGCAATGAGGGATTCCTTGTTGGCCAGCGCCAGTCGATTGCCTGCCTCCAGAACTGCCAGCGTGACGGGCAGCCCGGCGAACCCCACGATGCCATTGACAGCCACGTTGGCGACCACTGCGGCCTCTGCAAGGGATTCGGGTCCTGATAGGACCTCAATGCCGGCTGGAACTCTGGTGGCCACGTCGACAGCCACGTCTGGATCGGCGACGGCGACAACTCTGGGCCGGAATGTGGCGGCCTGCTCGACGAGCAGATCAGCTGACCTGGCCGCCCCGAGGGCCACGACGTTGAAGTCATCGGGTCGGGCAGCGACGATGTCGAGGGTCTGGGTGCCAATGGATCCAGTTGACCCGAGAACGGCGACTGTGGTCGCTGGCATCTGGTTGAGGTGGCTTCAGGTGGCCGCCGCCGGATCGGGTGGTCCGGCTCAGGCGGCGAAGAGGTCCAGCAGGCGCGCCGTGTAGTACGTGGCCGGCAGGACGAACAGCAGCGAATCGAACCGATCGAGGAAGCCGCCATGGCCGGGGAAGACAGTTCCCATGTCCTTGATGCCGAGGTCTCTCTTGATCATCGACTCGCAGAGGTCGCCCAGCGGCGCAGCGAGGGCGGCGACCACACCGAGCACGAATGCCGAGCCCAGGTCGCCGGGTGCCTGGCCCATCGGGGTGATACGCCCCACGACGAGCACCGCTACGGCGAAGGCGACGCCCATGCCACCGATGAGGCCCTCCATCGTCTTGTTCGGGCTGACGGCCGCCAGCGGGGTTCGCCCAACCAACCTCCCGACCAGAAGCCCTCCGGTGTCATAGCCAACGGTGACCAAGACGGCGGCCAACAGCATGCCAACGCCGTTCGGGTCGCTCAACATCAGGCCTGCGTAGGACCCGAGCAGGCCTATGTAGAGAACCCCGAACATCGTTACCGAGACGTTCAGCATCGGAGCGTCCCGGTCAATACCCGTCAGGTACCAGAGCAGCGAGAACAGGACTGTCAGCCCGAGCACAAGCGGGATGGCCGCCTCGAAGCGCCAGTAGGCAGCAAGGCTCAGGGCTGCGACAGCGACGATCCCGAGCAGCGAGGCCGGCTGATATCCGGCTCGACGCACGGCAAGGAAGAACTCGGCTGCCGCCAGCGTCAGGACGACGGTAACCAGGGCGAGGGTCGCGTCGGTGCCCAGCTTGAACGCAATCAGGGCCAGCGCACCGAGCGCTATGGCGGTGACGATCGCCATCGGCATGTCGCGGGCGTCGCTGCGACCACCGCCACCCATGCCACCGCCGCCAGCGGGCCGCCGTCGTGCGGGCGCCTCAGGCCTTGCCGCAGTTGCCACCGCTGGCGCCGCCTGAGATTGCTGCGGGTTCTCCGGCGGCATCAGTGGCGGATTGAACTCCATACCTCCCACACCCGGGCCAGCCGGATCGTCCTCGAAGAACAGGGCGGCTGCATCCGACTTGTCGATCATTCCCACCGGTTGCTGGGACTCATGGTCTGCCGGCACCTGATCAGCCCACTTCGGGGAGTCGTCGAGAGCCGACCATGAACCCGACGAGGTGGTGTCGGTTGCTGTCGGTTGCTCCGTCCAGTGTGGAAGATCCTGACCTGTCGACTGTTCGTCGAACACGGATCGACCGGGCTCGACGCTGTCGTCTGCCGTCTCGAGGCCCAGAATGCGGATCTCCTCAAAGACCTGCTCTGGCTGCCCGACTGTCGGGTTCTGTTGTTCGTCCACGGAACCTCCCGTTGAACTTGTCTGGACCACCTGTCGAGGCTCACACCTCGAGCAGTTCGTCCTCCTTGGCTGAGCGAGCCTGCTCGACCTGACCCTCATGGCTGTGGATCAGGTCGTCCAACTGGCTTTCGGCCCACTTGATGTCGTCTTCGGAAACGTGCCCTTCGCCCCCGTAATCCTCGAGGTCCTTTCGGGCACTTCGCCTCAGTCCACGAAGGTGGTTCTTACCTTCTTCGGCCATGGTGTTGATCATTCGTACCAGATTCCGACGTCGTTCTTCGGTCAGGTCGGGAAACACCAGGCGGACCGTGCGTCCGTCGCTGCTCGGGGTGAGACCCAGGTCGGCTGTCATGATCGACTTTTCGATGGCCGGAACGTTTGCCGGATCATGTGGGGTGATCAACAACTGTCGCGCCTCAGGCACAGAAAAGCTGACCAGCTCCTGCATGCGCATGTCGACTCCGTACGCGGTGACCGTCAGGCGTTCGACAAGACCCGACGAGGCACGACCGGTTCTGACTGTCGAGAATTCGCGGCGCGTGTGGGCTACGGCATCGGCCATCTTCTCGGTGGTCCCCTCGAGGACCATCATGATCATCTCGTCGCTCACAGAACTCCCTCTTTCAGAAGACCAGCGTACCGACGGACTCCCCAGCGAGGATGGACCGGATGTTTCCGGTCTTCATCAGGTCGAACATCACGATCGGCATGTTGTTGTCCATGCACAGTGTGATCGCCGTGGCATCCATCGCCTTGAGACCCTTCTGGATGACATCGAGGTAGGTGACCTCGTCGAGGAGGGTGGCAGAGGGGTCCAGCAGCGGATCAGCCGTGTAGATCCCGTCGGTCCCTGAATGCGTTCCCTTGAGGACGGCTCCGGCCTCCATCTCGACGGCCCGAAGCGCCGCTGCGGTGTCGGTCGTGAAGAACGGGTTTCCTGTTCCGCCTGCGAAGATAACGACCCGACCCTTTTCGAGGTGCCTGACGGCCCGTCGACGGATGTACGGCTCGGCAATCTGGGCCATGTGGACCGCTGTCTGGACCCGTGTCGGCTGGCCCAACTGCTCAAGCGTGTCCTGGAGGGCGAGTGCGTTGATTGACGTGGCCAGCATGCCCATGTAATCAGCCTGGGCACGGTCCATTCCGGCCCCGGCACCCGACATTCCACGCCAGATGTTTCCACCACCCACCACGACGGCAAGGTCGACGTCGAACTCGGTGCGGACAGAGACGATCTCGGCTGCAATCTGACCGACGATCTCGCCGTCGATTCCGAATCCGTCTGAACCTGCGAAGGCCTCGCCTGAGACCTTCAGGATCACCCTGTCCCAACGGGCGGGGGCCTTGCCACCAGGTAGGTCGGTTCCGGAGCCCATGCCTCAGACTCCCAGGTACGCCTGAGTGAAGCCGATGATCGTGCCGCCGTTGAGTGAGTCCGCAACCTTCACCTTATCGCCGTGGAGGCCCTGTTCCAGGAGGACCATCTCGCGGAACCATCCGGTAAGGCGGCCCTCGACGATCTTCTCCCATGCCTGTTCGGGCTTGCCCTCGGCCTTGGTGATCTCGAGCAGGGCGGCCCTTTCGGTTGCGACCCGATCAAGGTCGACGTCGTCGCGGTTGAGGACCGACGGCTTTGCGAAAGCAACATGCAGGGCCACCTGGTGGAGGGTCTCCTGGTCGACTCCCCGGCCTTCGACGATCACGCCGTTGACACCGCGTCCGTCCTGGAGGTGGAGGTAGGTGTCGAGGCTGGCGTCACCAGATGCCTCGACAAGGCAGGCCTCGCCCAGTTCCACGTTTTCCTTGACCGCCAGGCGGAGGTCGTCGAGCGCCGGGGCAAGAGCCTCCACTGCTGTCTCTCCGCCCGCAAGCACCGCCTGGGCCATCTCATTGGCCAGGGACAGGAACCCCTCGGACTTGGCCGAGAAGTCTGTCTCGCACTTGAGGTGGACCAACGCCGCCCGACCGTCTCCGGTGGCGATGCTGACCGCTCCCTCGACGTTCTGGCGATCAGATCGGGTCGCGGCCTTTGCGAGGCCCTTCTCGCGCAGCAGCTGGGTGGCTGCATCGAAGTCTCCGTCAACCTCGACCAACGCCCTCTTTGCGTCCATCATCCCGGCACCCGTGGCATCCCGTAGGGCCTTTACATCCCCGGCTGAGATCTCGGTCATGTCGTGACCTCACCTTCGGTGGTGTCGTCGGCCTCAACCTCGGCGGCGGGCTCTTCGACAACCGGCTCCTCAGCCTCAGGGGCCGGCTCCTCAACGGGCGCAGCCTCGACAACCGGCTCCTCAGCCTCGAGGGCCGACTCCTCAACGGGCGCAGCCTCGACAACACGTACCTCACGCTCGGCTGCTGCCGTCGCCGCCTCGTCACGGGCCTGGGCCTGCTCGACAGCCTTGTCCTCGGCTCTCAGCGATGGTCCATCGTCGCTACCCTGACGGGAGTTGAATATGAAGCGTCCCTCCTCGACCGCATCGGCGATGATGCGGCACAGGAGGCCCCCTGACCGGATGGCGTCGTCGTTGCCGGGAATCAGGTGCTGGATGACATCGGGGTTGCAGTCGGTGTCGACCAAGGCGATCACCGGGATGCCGAGTTTGTTGGCCTCGGTCACGGCAATGTGCTCCCTCACCGTGTCGAGGACGAAGATGGCGTCGGGGAGCGACTCCATTTCCTGGATTCCACCAAGGTTCCTCTGGAGCTTTTCGAGCTCGCGTGAGATGAGCAGGGCCTCTTTCTTGGGCATTGCCTCGAACTCACCGGAGTCGCGCATACGCTGGTACTCCTGCATCTTGCCCACACGCTTGGAGATGGTCTGGAAGTTGGTGAGCATGCCGCCCAGCCAACGCTGGTTCACGTAGGGCATTCCGCACTTCTCGGCAAAGGACTGAATGGGATCCTGGGCCTGGCGCTTGGTTCCAACGAACAGCACACGACCGTTGTCGGCCACCAGGTCACGGGTGAACTTGTACGCAGATTCGATCCGCTCGAGGGTCTGCTGAAGATCGATAATGTAGATACCCGACCGCTCGCCGTGGATGAACCTCTGCATCCTCGGGTCCCAGCGGCGGGTCTGGTGTCCGAAGTGGACACCCGCCTCCAGCAGTTGCTTCATGGTCACGACGGCCATGTCGTGGTCTCCTTCCCATCGGTTCTTCTCGTCCCCGCCCTGCGCCCGGAGGCGACCGTGGGTGGGTGGGGATGAATCTGTCGTGGACGACACACGGTGTGCCTGTCCGGGGGAGGAGTGTACCGGCGGCTAACTGGGCTCCGACCCCCGGGCAGGCCACCATGCGGGCCTACTCAGCCTGAGAGGAGGCCATCGGCCGGGCCGGCTATCGACACCATGTCGTGGGCTCCTGCGATCAACCGGCGATACTTGGGCCATGGGACTCAGCCCGAAGCGCTACCGGCAAAGTCGACCCAGCGATCTCGCCTACGTCGGATCGGTGGTTGTGGTGGCGGTACTCCTCGTTGCATGGGCCCTGTTCGGATGATGCCGTGTCGACGGGTCGGGCTCCTACCGATGGAGGGCTGATCATGGAAGATCCCGGCGTTCTCGGCGAACTGGATGTCAGGTTCATCCAGCCTTACCAGGCCACCAAGAACTACACATGTCCCGGTTGCCACCGCGAGATTCCAGCGGGTCTGGGTCACATGGTGGTGGTCCCCGTCGAGGCACCCGACCTACGGCGTCACTGGCACCGCGGCTGCTGGACGGGCAGGCGATCCTGACCCGACGCGGGAATCCTGCGTGTCGGGTGCCCTTGCCTGCATCAAAAGGCGTCCTCAAGTCTTTCGACCCTGCCGGGCAGCACTGCGACAACGTCGAAACGCACGGTTCCGCAGTGCCCACTACCTCTCATCCACTCGACAGCGGCGCTACGAAGACGACCCTGGCGTCTACGGTCAACGGCCTCGGCAGGGTGACCGAATGCCTGTGAGGTCCGGGCCTTCACCTCGCAGAAGACCACGGCTCCCCGGCCTTCCAGGATCAGGTTGATCTCGCCAGATCCGCACCGCCAGTTTCGCTCCAACACCCGGTAGCCGTCTCTGCGGTAGTGGCGCTCGGCTAGATGCTCGCCCCATCGCCCCAGGGCCAGGTGTCCGGCAGTGCCGGATGGTGTGGTGAAATCGTCGGCTGAGGTCATCGCCATGCAGCGACGCTAGGTAGAGGCTGTGACAGGTGTGATGGTCGGTCGCCCGCTGGCGGCCCGCAGAGACCACCAAGGGCGGGACCGGCGGATCAGAAGTCCCGCTTCTCCTTCACCTTGGCCTTCTTACCGATGCGGTCACGCAGGTAGTAGAGCTTGGCCCTGCGGACGTCTCCCCGGCTCATCACCTCGATGTGGTCGATGACAGGGGAGTGGATCGGGAAGGTCCGTTCCACTCCGACGCTGAAGCTGACCTTGCGCACTGTGAAGCTCTCGCGGATACCGCTTCCCTGACGGCGGGTCACCACGCCCTCAAACACCTGCACACGTTGACGGTTACCCTCGGTCACACGGACGTGGACCTTGAGTGCGTCGCCGGGACCGAAGTCGGGCACGTCGTCGCGGATGTTCTGGCTGTCAACGAGATCTGTGGGCTGCATGGCTCGTCCTTGAACGGTTCGTTCCGGAAGGGACTGGAATCTGGATGGAACCGGGATCAAGCACCGGGACCGGGCGACAAGCATAGGCGCCGCCGAACCTGACGCCACCGGTGACCCCGGTCATATTCGGTTCAGGATTCAAGGTCGAACTCGGCCAGGAGCGCCTGTTCCTCGTCACTGACACCGCCCCGCCTGTCGATCAGGTCCGGGCGCACCGCGATAGTTCGGGCGAGCGAGGCGGCTCGACGCCAACGTCCGACCCGGGCATGGTCCCCCGATCGCAGGATGTCGGGTACCTCGAGGCCACGAAAGTCGGCGGGGCGGGTGTAATGCGGATGCTCCAACAGACCCGCCGAGTGTGACTCGTCGAGAGCGGACTCGTCGTTCCCGAGGACACCCGGCTGCAACCTTGCCACAGCCTCGATGACCACGAGGGCGGCCAACTCTCCGCCTGCCAGCACGTAGTCGCCGACTGAGATCTCGTCGTCGCACAGGTCTGTCCGAATCCGTTCGTCGACGCCCTCGTAGCGACCACACAGGAGCGAAAAGCCATCGAGATCCGCCAGTTCGGTCGCAACCCCCTGGTCGAACTGCCGTCCACCCGGCCCGAGCAGTATCAACGGCCGGACCGGTGAGACGGCCTCGACCGCGGCAAACACCGGTTCGGGCATCAACACCATTCCGGCGCCGCCGCCGAACGGGCTGTCGTCGACGGTGCGGTGGACGTCGACAGTGGCGAGCCTCAGGTCGTGGCAGCAGACCTCCAGGTTCCCGGCATCGATTGCCCGGCCCAGGATGCTTCGTCCGACATAGTCGTCGATCATTTCCGGGAACAGGGTGAACACCTCGGTACGCACGGTCACATCCCGCTGTCGTCCAGCAGGCCTCCTGGAACCTCCACCCGGACCTCTTCGCCGGAGACGTGTCCCACTACGAACACTGCTGGGACCAGACGACCATCGTCGAGTTCAAGCAGATCGCTGGCCGGGTTGTCGATCACCGACCGAACGGCTCCGTGGTCGGTCCCGTGCTGATCAATGACCCTGGCACCTATCAACTGGTGTGCCCAGAGGGTTCCATCATCGGGTTCCTCGATTGGCTCGGCAGTGAGCAGCACGCTCCGCCACTGCTCGGCGGACTCGCAGTCGGGCACCTCGTCGAAGCGGACAAGGAACCGGTGCTGGTGGGGTCGGCTGGTGCGGACCGTGAGAGGCCCACGTTCGGTGGAAAGGCGTGACCCTGGCGCAAGGCGTTCGGGTCGGGTGCTCAGGAGTGTCACGACGACCTCACCACCGAGGCCATGGGGCCGGTCGATGCGGCCGACCTCAAGCATGACCGGATCAACGGAATCTGGTCGTTGTGACATGGTCCGGTCTGACCGGTCCCGGTCAGTCGACGAAATCGACGTCTATCTCGGCGTCGTCGCTGACTGCGGCGGCCCGAACGATGGTGCGGATGGCGTTGGCCACGCGGCCCCGCTTGCCGATCACACGGCCCATGTCGCCGTCGCCGACGGTCACGGAGAACACGCAACGCGAGTCACCTGAGGTCGAGATGCTTACGGCATCGGGATCCTCGACGATGGACTTGATCAGGAACTCAAGGACATCTTCTGCGGTTGGGGCTTCAACGGCCATGGCTATGCCTCCTCGTCTTCGTCAGCAGCGGTCTCGACAGGTTCTTCCGCTGGCGCCTCTTCAGCTACCGGCTCCTCGGCTGCAGGTTCTTCCGCTGGCGCCTCTTCAGCTACCGGCTCCTCGGCTGCAGGTTCTTCCGCTGGCGCCTCTTCAGCTACCGGCTCCTCGGCTGCAGGTTCTT
>Ga0208132_1000342_pt1 | contig 22778 bp, 25 predicted proteins | sample ETNtaG_16_FD_185785 | JGI IMG/M metagenome (GOLD analysis project Ga0208132, IMG submission 185785) | Marine microbial and viral communities from oxygen minimum zone, Eastern Pacific Ocean - ETNP201406SV199 (SPAdes) (version 2) | ecosystem: Environmental > Aquatic > Marine > Oceanic ... | reverse complement strand
TTTGAAAATGATTATTGGGGGTTGTCGCTTAAAGAGTTAATTAAAAAAATTAATAATAAAACTTTAAACGCAAATAAAAAAATTCCAAAAATAGCTTTTTGTGGATTTAATTATGATGTTGCTAAGTATTATCTAGATAAAAAAAATATAATTTATCAACATGTATACATGGATAAAGAATTTGATTATGTCATAGCTACAAATCGCCAAAATGTGAGAAAAACTAATGATAAATTTGTCCTAGAAACATGTTTTGAAACCTTTAATTTAAAGGAAGTTGCCTCGGTAGAAAGGAATGGTTTAAAGCTAGTAAAGCTTCTAAGAAAATAGACTAAGTTAAATTGAAAATTTTTTAGATCATGCATTCATAGGTTCGAATTCTATCGCTCCAGTTATTTTTTTCTTTGGTGAGCGATATCATCTTAATTATCCAAGTGTTATTTTTTTTGTTTAAACAAGTGTCTGAATTTTATTCTTAAAACGTTTATGAAAAAGGAAAGACTAGTTCTAATAAGTTTTACCCCTGTTACTTCGCATTCTATCCAAAAGACAGGAACCTCCACGATCTCCATTTTTAAACTTTGCGCTAAATATAACATCTCCGCTTCAAAAAAAAATACTTGATTTGAGATACCAGAAGACAATCGAAGAAATGCATTTTTATGAATCGCTTTGAAACCACATTGAACGTCTTTAATTGGCAACCTTAAGAATATGTTTATCAAGAAAATATGGTATATCCTGGACAAAAGATATCTTCGCAAAGACCTTTTTATCTTTGATGTTGTTAAATATCTTGAACCTACGGCGATGTCCGCGCCTTTTCTAATTTCGTCTATTAACGAATTAAAAGACTTCAATGAAGTAGAAAGATCGATATCCATATAAGAAAGTATATCAGCTGAACTATTTTTCCATGCGTTTAGTACACCATAACCTTTGCCTTGATTTTTTACATATATATATGAAACAGAATCATTTTTTCGACAAATTGATTTAGCTTTTTCAATAATTTTATTGGACTTAGGTCCATTTACAGAAATAATTATCTTGAATGAATATGGTCCTTGAATTTTTTTTACATGTTTGAGAACCTCAAGCGTAGAATCTTCAAGAATATCTATGTTGTCATAATAAACGGGGAAAACTATATCAACTGTCCATCTCTTTTTCATTTAGCAATTCTGCATATTCCTTCTCTCGGATCCGAAAACTTCAATCGAAATATTCTCTCTGTTTGATCCATAGCGTACACTCTATCAATTCTTAAGTTATCTATTTGAGATTTTTGAAGAATGCGTAGTTTAAATAGTGCAAAAAATTTTGCTATTACATAACCTATTACAAAAGGTATACGAATGACCGTTGTATTTTTTCCTAATGCCATTGAAATAACTTTGATGATTTCTCTATATTTCAAAGAATTTTGTCCAGCAATTAAATGAATTCCTGAGATATTGTGTAGCAATCCCGAATCTATACATTTTACGACATCCTCTACAGAGACTGGCTGAATCAATTGGTTTCCATTTCCCACAATAGGTACAACGGGCATGCATTTAACTAGTCCTATTAAAAAACCTATATCTGATGTATTTTTCTTGCCATAAATTACTGTTGGTCTAAGGATAAGATGATTATTGTGAACAGCTACCTCTTTTTCTGCCTTTTTTTTAGATTTTGTATAGCAATCTTCCCCAGGTAATTGAACAGATTCACTGCTTATATAAATAAACTTTTGTACCTTATATAAAAGAGCAGCCTCAACTAATTTTTTTGTGAAATCTACATTTATTTTAAATATGTCAGGATGATTTGAGGATTTAATAGATAAAATATGAATTACAGCAAAAATATTATTAAACATCTCTTTTTTGAAAACGGGATTTAAAAAATCTACCTCAGAATATTTAATGTTTGAATAGTTGGTGCGTTTTGAATTTGGACGTATCAGGCAATTAATATAATATGATTTCTTAAATTTTTGAATAAAATGATTTCCAAGAAAACTATTTACGCCTGTTAAGATTATGTTGTGCATAAAATTTATAACTCACTATGATTAAGTATATTATATAGTAATCTTTATCAGCTTTAAATTTATCAAAAATATCTACTAAATTTTCATACAAAATTGCAGAAAAAACACTATATAAATATTGAATATTTAATTTTTTCCAGTTAAACATTTATTAGGGAAGCGTGGGTGAGCCTGGTTTAAACCAACGGGTTGCTAACTCGTCATAGGATTAATGTTCTATCATCCGTTCAAATCGGATCGCTTCCGCCAATTCTGTTAATAGTGGGGTTTATCATCAAAAAAATTGTAAAGTTTTATTGACTTTCCATATAACATATACTTGTAGACATTAATATTTTCTAGAACTCTTTGAACATAATTTCGTGTTTCTCTAAATTTTATCAACTCGATCCAATCTACGTAATCAATTTTTTTATTTTGTGGATTGCCATTAATTTTATTCCAATAAGCAACTCTTTTGGGTCCGGCATTATAAGCTGCTATTGAAAAGGGATAAGAGCCTTCGTATTGTTCGAGAAGTTCTGCAATATAATATGAACCCAATTTAATATTGTAATTAGGATCTGATGTTAATCTTTTTTTGCTATAAGGAAGTCTCGCACGTTTAGCCACAATCCTTGCGGTATATGTCATTAATTGCATCATGCCTCTAGCACCAACGTAGCTATGTGCCCGTGTATCGAATTCACTTTCCTGTCTAATTATTGCTAGAATAAGTTCCGGAGAAGGCATTTTCTTGTTATTGATTTTTGAAGGCACATCAATAATTGGAAAATTTAAATTATTGTGAAATCTTTTTTCATAAGACGCTCTTTTTGCAATCTGTATTGCAAAATCATACCTTCCAATACTGCTTGCTAAATTTCCTGCTAAAATTTCGCTTCCTTGGTTAATATTAATAGCAGCCAAATGTTTGAGAATATCTTTAGCATATTTAGTTTTGTTTATTTCGTGAAGTAAAATTACTAATTTTGTTAATTCATTATTGTTGAATATTTTTTTTTCAACATCAGTTGGTATCATCATTTCTCTATCCAAGTAAAAATCTTTATCAGGATAAATTTTTATAAAGGCTAGTTGACCGTAATAAGTAGTTAGATATTTAGCTGCTTCTTTAAACCACTTTTCTGAGTTTTCTATGTCATTTAATTTTTCATATGATCTGCCAAGCCAATAAGCTCCTCTTGATAAACTTATGGGATAACCCACATTTTCAAAAAAATTATGAAAATGTTGGGTTGCTAATATAGGATCATCTAAAAAACTTAATGCAATCCAACCGGACATCCATTCTGCTTCTGCATATTCTGGACCCTCTTCCATTGAATGATTGCTCGCAATCTTGTAAGCAACAGCATATTTCTTTTTATAAATTAAAGCTCTTGATATAATTTCTCTTTCAAACCACCATTTTTCTGGTCTTACCAAAAATTTTGGATCATTTTTGATTTTTAGTAATATCTCCACAGAAGAGTCAACACGATTGCTCTTTCTTCTCCATTTTAGTCGATCATATAATAATCCTGCATCTTTTTTAAATTTACTAGGAACTTTACTAATAGCGTTATCCACACCATAGGATCTACTCATGAGCAATAGTCTTGCATTATATAAAGCTTGATAGTCTTTTGGTAAATATCTGAGCATTCTCTTTAATCCCCAGTATTTATTTTCCCAAGCTAACCAATCTGCTCTTTTAATGTGATCTTCGGTATTTAAATATTTTTTTAATTTTTTTTTCAAATATTTAAGATCCCTTTTTGATAACTTGGCAGTAATCCATCCGTTTTTTATTAAAGATATTCCTTTTTCATGATTACCTTTTGATAAATAACTTTGACCCAACATTAATTTTCCATAACCACTGAAAGGATCTTTCTCATCAAACAATTTTAATATCCTATTATCAGAAATTGTTTTTGTATTTATTTTGTGTTCTGACAAGTATCTGAGTCTGTTTATTCTTGGGTAGTTTGGGTTTAAATTAATAAAATTTATATAATCATAGAAATTTGCCTGGTTATTTGGTTGCAATAAGTAAAGCCATTTAACTAATTTAAAAATCGATTTATCTCTAATTTTATTCGTCAGATTTATTGCACTAGTCCATCTTTTTTTATCTATTTCAGAAAATATCTTTTTAGCTAATTTAAAATCACTTTTCGTAAAATATTTAGATTTTGTAGTAACTCTTTCTTTTTGTTTCTGATACTTAATTGGTTTTTTTTTAGGTGTAATTAATTTTTTATCGTCAATTTTTACAATAATTTTTTCCTCTTCACTTTCTTTTTCTACAAAATCGAGTTGATCTATTATTTGATCTTTAGGCTTTTTCTTAGGTAATAAAAGCTTTGTTTTTTTAGCTTGTAATTTTATGAGATCACCGTTTATTGGTTTAATTTTTGGTATAAGCATTTTTTTTAATAATCTTTCATCAATTTTAGACTTGGAATCAATTTGAGAAGTTTTTTCTTTTTTTAATTTATCTTTTTCAGGTTGAGTTTTTGGTAGTATTATTTCTTTTTTTGTTAATCCTTGGATTTTTGGTTCTGGTTTTGGAACAATTATTTCCTCAGCAACCAAGTTTTCTAACAAAAATAAAGCAATTAAAAAAATAATTAAATTCGTTATCGAATATTTGATCATATAATTTTAGATGATTTGATTCAGTAAATTATGTTATAAAGATCTATGTTTAAAGGATCAATTGTAGCAATAATTACACCATTCAAAAATGGTAAATTAGATGAAGATGCCTATGTATCTTTAATTCATTATCATCTTAAAAATGGTACCGCAGGCATCGTGCCAGCTGGAACAACTGGAGAGTCTCCAACTTTAAATCACGAAGAACATATGAGAGTGATTGAATTATGTGTAAGGGAGTGCAAAGGAAAGATCCCAGTGATTGCTGGCACTGGATCAAATTCAACAAAAGAAGCAATATCACTAACTAAGTATGCTGAGAAAGCAGGTGCAAATGCTTCGCTAGTTGTGACACCCTATTACAACAAACCTACACAAGAAGGCTTGTATCATCATTACAAAGCTATAAATGACGAATGTGATATACCCATAATTATATATAACATACCATCGAGGTCAGTTGTTGATATGTCGGTTGATACTATGGCAAGACTTTTTGAATTAAAAAACATTATTGGAGTAAAAGATGCAACGGCAAATTTAGATCGCGTTGATGAACAAAAGAAAAAAATTGGAAATGATTTTATTCAACTTTCTGGAGAGGATGGTACGGCATTAGAATTTAATTTGAGAGGTGGAAGAGGTTGCATTTCAGTAACCGCAAATATTGCACCTAAACTTTGTTCAGAATTTCAAGAAGCATCTTTGACGAAAAATAATGATAATCTTTTGTCAAGAGCAAAGGAAATTAATGATCTATTAATGCCTCTTCATAAATCTCTTTTTATCGAGAGCAATCCTAGTCCAATTAAATATGCAGCAAATCTATTAAAACTTTGCTCAGATGAAGTTAGACTTCCCCTAGTAGGAGTGACTTCAGAAACAAAGGAAAAAATTAAATTTGCAATGCAACATGCAAATTTAATTTAATTCATGAAAGGCAAAACCAATAAAGGTTTAAAAATTATTTGTTTAAATAGAAAAGCAAGGTTTAATTATTTTTTTAACGAAGTTTTAGAGGCAGGGATTGTCTTAAAAGGATCTGAGGTTAAATCAATAAGAAAAGGCAAAGTTAATATATCAGATTCATATGCAGTAGATAAAAGAGGGGAGATTATTTTAATTAATTCTCACATCTCTTCCTATAAAGAATCTAGCTACAATGACCATCGTCCAACCAATGATAGAAAGCTTTTATTAAATAAAAGAGAAGTAAATAAATTAATTGGAAAAATTAATAGGGAAGGCTTTACAATTGTTCCCACAAAAATGTATTTTAAAAGTGGAAAAGTAAAAATTGAGATTGCGATTGCAAAGGGTAAAAAACATTATGACAAAAGACAAGTTAAAAAACAGAGAGATTGGAACAGAGAGAGATCCAGATATTTTAGAAAAACAAGTTGACTTAAAATGATTTTTCTTGGATTGGGATCAAATTTACCATCCAAATATGGTGATAGATTTACAAATATAAACCTGGCAATTTCATCTCTTAAAGCCTATGGAATCAAGATAATTAAAAGATCTAGTTTCTACAAAACACCTTCTTACCCGAACAGAGAAAATCCAGAGTTTATTAATGTTGTTATTTTAGTTGAGACTAATTTGCCACCAGTTGATTTAATGTCAGTTCTAACTTTTATAGAAGAAAAGTTGGAAAGAAAAAGAATTAAAAAAAATGATCCAAGGACATGTGATATTGATATCATTGATTATAATAGCCAGATATTAAATCTAAAATACAATAATTTAGATTTTACGGTACCACATAAAGAGCTCACATCAAGAAATTTTGTTTTATTCCCTTTGCAAGAAATATCACCAATGTGGGAACATCCTAAAACAAAAGAGACTATTAATAATTTAATACAAAAACTTAATGAAGAGGAGAAAAACTCTATATTAAAGATAGATAATAATTGATATAATAATAAAATGCTTAACCAAGAAGATTTAATTAACAAAGTAAAGACCTATAATAGATTTCTAAATCCAGATACTCTATCAAGGGCATATAATTTTGCCCTAAAGGCCCATGCAAACCAACAAAGAATTTCCGGTGATCCTTATTTAATACATCCTGTTGCTGTTGCGAATATATTGACCGATCTGAAGCTGGATAGTGCAACTATAGCTACAGGACTTTTGCATGATACAATTGAGGATACTAAAGCTACCTACAAAACTATTAAGGATGAATTTGGCAAAGAAGTGGCAGATTTGGTTGAGGGAGTTACTAAAATTTCTGCGCTTGAAGATAAGGCCAAAAAAAATTCTAAAGCAGAAAATTTTAGAAAATTAATATTAGCAACTTCGAAAGATATTAGGGTTTTGTTAGTTAAAATCGCAGATAGATTACACAATATGAGAACTATTGAGGAATTTAAAGATATTGAAAAAAGGAAACAAATTGCAAAAGAGACTATGGAAATTTATGCACCATTAACAGACAGGATGGGAATGAATAGAATTCGAGATGAATTGGAAGATATTTCATTTAAAATATTAAATCCAGAAGCAAGAGAATTAATAACTAAAAGATTAATTGTTAAAGAAGAAAACAGAAAAAATACATTTAAAAAAATTTCAGAAGAATTTATTAGCATATTAAAAGAGAATGGTATTAATGTAAAAATAACTGGAAGAGAAAAAACACCATTTTCAATTTGGAGGAAGATTCAAAAAAAAAGAACTTCTTTAGAACAGATTTCTGACATCGTTGGCTTTAGGATAATAGTGAATAGTATTCCAGAATGTTACAAAACTTTAGGTATTTTTCATACCAGGTGGCAAACAGTTCCTGGTAGATTTAAAGATTATATTTCCACTCCAAAAATAAATAATTACAAATCAATACATACCGCAATTATTGGTCCTGGAAAACAACGTGTCGAAATTCAAATCAGAACTAAGTATATGCACGAATTTGCTCAACGGGGCATAGCATCTCATTGGAAATATAAATCTTCAGAAAAATTTAGTTCATCAGCATGGAAAGAATATGATTGGTTGGTTGATTTAGTTGAAATTATTGAAAATGGAGCAAGTCCAGAACATTATTACGAATATACTAAACTGCAAATGTTTCAGGATAACGTATTTTGTTTTACTCCAGAGGGAGCAGTAATTAAACTTCCCAAAGATGCAACTCCAATTGATTTTGCTTATGCAGTACATACCCAAATTGGTGATACAGCTATTAGATGCGAAGTAAACGGTAAGGAAAGTCCATTACAAAGCGTATTGCATAATGGAGATATGATAAAAATAATTACTTCAGATAAAGTCTCTCCATCTCTACATTGGTTAAGCTCTGCAAAAACAGGAAAAGCTCGAGCAGCTATAAGAAGATACTGGTACGATAAAGAGCCAAAGAAAGAAATAAACAAAAAATACAGTAGTTCTTTGTGGATATCATTACCAGATATCCCAGGTAAATTAGGTGAAGTTACTTCATTAATTGGTATTAATAAAGGAAATATAACCGGCGTGGAAATGATAGAAAAAAAAGCAGATCATATAAACTTTATGCTTGATATACAAATAGATGATTTAAAGAACTTTACAAAACTTATAAGCGAGTTAAAACAAAAAGAATTTAAATTTAGAATTATAAGACATAAAAAAAAGCATGCTCTCTTACAAAGATTCTTTAAACGTTTTAAGAAAAACTAGAGCATTATTAGAAGGTCACTTTGTTCTTACCTCAGGTTTACATAGTAATAAGTATGTGCAATGTGCAAAACTTCTAAGCAATCCCAATGCTGCATCTAAAATATGTAGCTCTTTGGTAGAAAAAATAACGAAGACTTTTCCTTCAATTGACTTGATTCTTTCTCCAGCTTTGGGCGGCATAATAATAGGCTATGAAATAGGAAGAAGATTAAACAAAGTGGCAATATTTTCTGAAAGAGTTGAAGGCAACTTCCAGCTAAGAAGAGGTTTTTCGATAAAAAAAAATGCAAAAGTATTAATCGTGGAAGATGTAATAACAACAGGTAAATCTATTTTAGAATGTGCAAAATTAGTTAAAAAAGCAAATGCAATAATTTTGGGATTTGCATGTATTATTGACAGATCAAATAAAAAAAGCTTGTTAATCAAAAAAAATAAAATAATTTCACAAATAAAAATTTCAATTCCCGTCTACAAAAAAAACGCTCTACCTCCTTTTTTAAAAAAAATACCCACAACTAAACAAGGTAGCCGTTTTCTAAAATAAAAATGATTAGATTAGGTGTTAATATAGACCATGTTGCTACTGTACGTAATGCTAGGGGTGAAAATTACCCCGATCCCAATAAGGCCGCTCTAATTGCAAAAAAATCTGGCGCAAGTTCTATTACCATTCATTTAAGAGAAGATAGAAGACATATTAGAGATAAAGATTTATTTAAAATCGTAAGATTAAAAAATATCCGAATTAATCTAGAAATGGCTCCAACTTACAAAATGTTGAAAATTGCCTTAAAATCAAAACCAAATTTTGTTTGTATAGTTCCAGAAAAAAGAAAAGAACTTACTACCGAAGGAGGATTAAATCTTGATAAAGACAATTCTAGAATCAAGAAAATAATTTATTGTCTTAAAAAAAAAGGAATACGCACTAGTTTATTTATCGAACCTAGAGTTAGGGATATCAGAAAAGCTAAAAAATTAGGTGCAGATTGTGTCGAATTACATACAGGTAAATTTTGTAATTTATATAATTTAAATAAAAAATTTTTTAATGAATTTGCCAAAATTAAAAAAGTTGCTCAATATGCAAATACAATTGGTTTGGAAGTGCATGCTGGTCATGGTTTAACTTATAAAACTACCAAAATGATCAAAAAAATTAAAAATATTAAAGAATTAAATATTGGTCATTTTATAATTAGTGAATCAATTTTTCTCGGTCTAAAACAAGCTATTATAAATTTTAAAAATATTTTAAAATAATGGCTATTTTAGGAACAGGTATAGACATTGTTGAAAACTATAGACTTAAAGCAATATTACTAAAAAAAAAATATAATTTTAAAAAAAAAATATTCACCATAAATGAGGTCATCTATTGTGAAAAAAAATCAAATTCAATAAATTGTTACGCTAAAAGATTTGCTGCAAAAGAAGCTTTCACCAAAGCTTTAGGCATTGGATTTAGAAAAAATATAAATTTTAAAGATATCGAGGTGGTAAATAATATTTATGGAAAACCATATATATGCATAAACAAAAAAATTGCTAATAAGATTAAGACTCATTTTAAAGTAAAAAAATTTAATATATTGTTATCTATTTCTGATGAAAAAAAATACTCTATTGCTAGCGTTATAATTTCAAAATAATGAAAATAAATAAAAAATTTTTTTATGATAATTTATCAACGATTTTTTATGCTTTAATTATTGCGATAATTATAAGATCCCTTTTATTTCAACCATTTTACATACCATCATCTTCCATGGAACCTACATTATTGGTTGGTGATAGGCTTTTTGTTTCTAAATATACATATGGCTATAGCAAACATTCATTTCCATTTAGCCCAAATTTCTCAAATAGTAGATTTTTTTTTAAAGAACCAAAAAGAGGTGACGTTATCGTATTTAAAACACCGGTTGACAACAGAACCGATTATATAAAAAGATTGATTGGATTACCTGGGGATGAAATTCAATTTATTAACGGTGATTTATATTTGAATAATAATCAAGTACTAAAGACAAAAAAAAATATTAAGGATTTAAAAATTTATTGTGGAAAACAAATAATAAATGCTGTTGCGTTCAATGAGAAACTACCAAATGGATATTCATATACTGCCGTTTATAAAAAAGAAGATAGTTTTAAAAACTCAGACAAATATATTGTTCCAAAGAATCATTATTTTTTCTTGGGTGACAATAGAGATTGTTCAAAAGATAGCAGATATCTAAACAGCGTAGGTTATGTTAATAAATTAAATTTAGTAGGTAAGGCAAGAATCATTTTTTTTTCAACTAATAAAAATAAGGGAAACTTTTTTCAAATATGGAATTGGTTTGAAATTATCGAATGGAATAGGTTATTTAATACAATCAATTAATAATGCAAAATCAAAAAATATTGGAAAATAAAATAAATATTAAATTTAAAAATAAAAAATTGCTATCTCTCTCATTAGTTCATAAAAGTTTTGATATTTTGATTAACAATGAAAAGTTAGAATTTCTTGGAGATAGAGTTTTGGGATTAGTTTTATCAAAAAAATTATTTATTTTGTATCCAAATGAATCAGAAGGTAGTCTTGACAAAAAATTTGCTTCAATAGTAAATCGCAAAATCTGTTTAAAAATTAGCAAAATATTGGAGTTAGAAAAATTTCTTATTTTAGGAAACACTTATAAAAAAAATTTAAAAATAGAAGATAAAATATTAGCAGATTCATGTGAAGCTTTGATTGGTGCAATATATCTTGATTCTGGTTTTAAAGTTGTTGAAAATTTTATTCTAAAATATTGGAATGATGAAATTAAAAAAACGATCAAAATAGAAATAGACCCCAAGACAAAATTGCAAGAATATTCACTTAAATATTTTAAAAAATTACCAATTTATAAAGTATTATCCTATAAGGGTCCACAGCATAACCCATCATATAAAGTTTCCGTGAAAATTCATGACTCAAAATCATTTTCTGCAACTGGCAATTCCAAAAAAATTGCTGAGCATAACGCTGCAAGAAAAATTATTAACGAATTAAAGATTAAGTAAATTATGGAGTGGAAAGATGAAGGTTATTTGTTATCAAAAAATAATTATTCTGAAAATTCAGTAATTATCGAAGTTTTTACATTAAATCACGGAAAATGCCCAGGAATAGTTTATGGAGGTACATCAAGAAAAATAAAAAATTATTTACAACTAGGAAATAAGATTCATGTAAATTTAAAAACAAAAAACGAAAGCAGATTAGGTTATTTTAAGATTGAAATAATTGATCCAATAAGTCCATTTTTTTTTGATGATAACAAAAAAATAAATTGCTTAATTTCATCGCTTAATCTTTTAAAAACAGTGCTCCCAGAGTCCCTGAGTTATAATTCTATTTATATTTTATTTTCTAATTTTTTAAGTGAATTAAAGTTTAGCAATAATTGGATAATTCATTACATTTTTTGGGAAATGAATCTTCTTAAAAAAATAGGTTTTGATATGAATCTTGCGTCTAATTATGTTACCAAATCTTATAAAAAAAAAATGATTACCGTAAATATAGATAATGAAAATATAAATGTTCCAAGTTTTATGGTTGATAAAAAATTTGAAAACATTGACACTAAATCAATTTATTATGCTTTAACATTTATTGGTAAATTTCTTAAAAAGAATATTTTAACTCCTAATAATTTAAATTATCCTATCTCTAGAGTAAAATTAGAAAATTATTTCAAATAATGGAAGAACATAAAAAAAGGTCAATTCTAAAAACTCTTACTTGGCGTATCACCGCTTCATTAGATACATTTGTTATCGCCCGGATAATTACTGGTGATTGGAAAATGGGAGGTTCTATTGCCGGCATTGGGGTAATTACAAAAATGTTTTTTTACTATTTTCATGAAAGAATTTGGAATAAAATTAGATGGGGTAAGAAAAAATGGTGGTGGCTAACTTAACTTTTGGGCAATGTAATCTGCAAAATATGTTACTATTGCACTAGCTCCCGCTCTTTTAAATGATATTAAACTTTCTTCAATTGCGTTATCAGATATTATTTTTTTCTTAATACCATTTTTAATCAAACTATATTCTCCAGATACCTGATATGCAAATACGGGTATTTTGAAAGTATCACTAACCAATTTGATTATATCAAGATAAGGCATTCCTGGCTTAACCATAACAAAATCTGCACCTTCTTTAATATCGAGGGCAACTTCTCTCAAAGCTTCTTTTTGGTTAAAAAAGCTCATCTGATAATTTTTTTTATCACTTTTTAAGTTTTTTTTTGATCCTATGGCATCTCTAAATGGACTATAAAAATTTGATGCATATTTAACAGCATAAGATAAAATTTGAACTAATTTAAAATTATTTTTATCTAAAGCTTTTCTTATTTTTCCTATCCTTCCATCCATCATGTCAGATGGTGCAATAACATCACATCCCATTTCAGCTAGCAATAATGCCTGTTTAACTAAAATTTCGACAGTTTCATCATTCTGAACATATCCTTTTTTTAATAAACCATCATGACTATGAGAAGTATAAGGATCCAAGGCTACATCACACATTATTCCAATATCCGAATGAAATTTTTTTTTAATAAGTATTAAGGCTTTACATATTAGATTATTTTCATTCAATGCCTCAGATCCATCTTTGTCCTTCTTTCCTATTTGAGTATGTGGAAATAGTGCTAATAAAGGCAATTTAAGTTTGATTGCTTTTTCAACTATTTTTTCTATTTTATCTACTGAATATCTATATACTCCAGGCATAGTAGAAATTTGATTTTTTTGATTCTTTCCATCAGTTAGAAATATTGGCCAAATCAAGTCGTTGGATAACAAATTATTTTCACTTACAAGACGTCTAGACCACTCGCTTTTTCTATTCCTTCTCAGCCTTGTGTTAGGATATGATCCAATAATTTTCATTTTTCTAGTTATTAAATTATTATTTTATTATAATTAATGCGACAAAAATAATGTATATTATTATCTTTTATAAGGTATTTAATAAAGTACCACAATGTATTCAGTGGTGGAGAAGAAAATAGAGTTCTTTTGGCTACTTCTGTTTTTGTATTATTAATTTAACTAAGAATATTCAGTTGAAAAAAATATTAATTGCATCCGATCATGCAGGCTTTAAGCTTAAAGAAATTATTAAAAAACACATATCAAAGAAAAAATTAACGATCATTGATTTGGGTCCTTTTAATTTAGTGAAGGTAGATTATCCTGATTATGCCCATAAATTATCTAAAAAAATAAATCTTAATAAAAAATTAAAAGGTATTCTTGTCTGTGGATCGGGTATAGGAATGGAAATGACAGCAAATAGATATAAAAATGTAAGAGCTGCCCTATGTTATAACCAAAAGTCAGCAAAATTAGCAAGATCACACAACAATGCCAATGTTATTACGTTAGGCTCAAGATTGACAAAAAAAAATATTGCCCTTAAATGTATAGACATTTTTTTGAATACAAAATTTAAAGGTGGTCGTCATACAAAGAGAATTAATAAAATATAAATTATTATGACTAAATTAAATAAATATATGTCAAATAATTATCAAAATTTTTTTGATAAAAATTTATCATTAACTGATCCAGAATTATATAGTTCCATAAAACATGAATTTGAAAGACAACAGGAACATATTGAATTAATTGCTTCGGAAAATATTGTTTCAAAAGCTGTGTTGGATGCCCAAGGTTCAATTATGACAAATAAATATGCCGAAGGATATCCGTCTAAAAGGTATTATGGTGGATGTGAATTTGTTGATAAGGCGGAAGATTTGGCTATAGAAAGAGTAAAAAAATTATTCAATTGCAAGTATGCAAACGTACAACCTCATTCTGGTGCTCAAGCCAATGGAGCCGTATACCTTGCCTTTTTAAATCCCGGAGACACAATACTTGGTATGAGTTTAAATTCTGGAGGTCATTTAACACATGGAGCCAAAGTTTCTCTTTCAGGTAAATGGTTAAATTCATTTCATTATGAAGTAGACAAAGAAAGTGGACTAATTAACTATAATGAAGTTGAATCAATAGCAAAGCAACGTAAACCTAAACTAATTATTGCTGGTGGTAGTGCTTATTCTAGAATAATTGACTTTAAAAAATTTCGTGAAATAGCAAACAAGGTGAATGCATATCTTATGGTGGACATGGCTCATTTTGCTGGGCTAGTTGCTGGAAAAAGTTATCCAAATCCAATTGAGCATGCTGATATCGTTACTTCAACAACACACAAAGTATTAAGGGGTGGAAGGGGTGGAATTATTTTAACCAATAGAGAAGACTTGATTAAAAAAATTAATTCTGCTGTTTTTCCTGGCTACCAAGGTGGTCCTTTAATGCATATTATTGCAGCAAAGGCTGTTTGTTTTCAAGAAGCTCTGCAAGACAGTTTTAAGAATTATATTAAATCGGTTATTGAGAATGCAAAAATTTTATCGAACACGTTACAAGGCAACGGCTTTAAAATATTTTCTGGCGGCACTGATACACATCTAATGTTAGTTGATTTAAGACCATATAATGTTACTGGAAAGGATGCTGAATCAAGTTTGGAAAGGGCAAATATAACATGTAACAAAAATGGAATTCCTTTTGACACAGAAAAAATGACAATAACATCTGGAATAAGATTGGGTACACAAGCTGCTACAACAAGAGGTTTTGGTGTAAATGAGTTCAGGAAGGTGGGAGAATTAATAACAAAAGTTATAGTGGGTTTGTCAAAAACCACTACCGATAATAGCAAAATTGAAAAGCAAGCAAAAGAAGAGGTAATCAAACTTTGTTCTTTGTTTCCTATTTATAATCATTTAAAAGGTAACTAGTTATGCTTTGTCCATTTTGTAAAACTTCCGATACATCAGTGGTTGACTCAAGACCTACAGAAGATGGTACAGCTATAAGAAGGAGAAGAACATGTGGTTGTGGTGAGAGATTTACAACATTTGAAAGAGTTCAATACAGAGAATTAACTGTCGTAAAAAAAAATGGAAGAAAATCCATTTTTGATAGAGATAAATTATCAAAATCAGTATACATTGCACTTAAAAAAAGACCCTTAGATACCGATACTGTTGAAAAATTTTTATCAAAGATATCAAGAAGTTTAGAAGAGTTGGGTCAGAGCGAAATAGCTTCGAGCGTTATAGGAAAAATGGTTATGGATGGTCTTAAAGATCTTGACCCTATTGCATATGTTAGGTTCGCCTCAGTCTACAGAAATTTTAGGGAAGTAAAAGATTTCGAACAATTTGTGGACAAGTTGGATGTTTCCAAAAAAACACAAAGCTAAAACAAAACATAAATATTTTATGAAACTTGCTTACAATCAAGCAAGCAGGGTGTTAGGAAATACTGGCAAAAACCCTGCTGTTGGCTGTGCAATTGTTAAGAATAATGAATTAATTAGTCTTGCGCATACTAATTTTAATGGTCGACCACACGCTGAAAGATTAGCTTTATCAAATAAAAAAATTAACTTTAATGATTCATTGCTATACTCAACCCTTGAACCTTGTAGCCACTATGGAAAAACATCACCATGCACTGATATTATTAAAAAACAAAATATCAAGAGAGTATATTTTTCTAAATTTGATCCCGATAGGAGAAGTTTTAAAAAAGCAAAAAAAAAATTAAGTAAATATAATATTAAAACGTTTGAAAACGTACATAAATGTGCAGGAGATAGCTTCTATAGGGATTTTGACATCAGGAAAAGGACTAAGAATATTTTTATATCATCAAAATTAGCCACCTCAAAAGATTTATTTATTTCTGATAAGTATAACAAATGGATAACAAATATTTATTCAAGAGGTAGGGTACATTTGTTGCGTGCAAATCACGATTCTATTTTAACTACTTCAAAAACTATTTTGAAAGATGATCCAATGTTAAATTGTCGTATTGATGGATTACAAAAGTATTCACCAAAAAGATTTGTCATTGATAAAAACCTAAAAATATCTATGAGAGCAAAAATAATTAAAACAGCTAACAAAATATCAACATATGTCTTTTACAATTTAATCGATAATAATAAATTGAAAAAATTGAGACTTGCAAAAGTTAAAACAATAAGAATCGATTTAAAGAATAACCATTTAGATCTTAATAAAATCATCCTTTTTCTAAGAAAAAAAGGTTTTTACAGAGTCTTTGTGGAAGCAGGAATTAAATTTAATAATTTTTTGCTTGATAATTATTATATAAATGATTTTTATCATTTTTACTCTGATCAATTATTTAGAAATAGAGGTTTCCATAATGCAAAACTTTTTTTTAACAAAATAAACAAGATGAAACGAAACAAAAGAGAAATTGAAATCAATTTATTCCAAGATAAATTGCTAAAATATTCATTAAAATAATGTTTACTGGTTTAATAAAGAAAAGAGGAATTGTTAAAAAAATTATAACTAATAAAAAAGAAATTAAGATAGGTGTAAAAAGTAGCTTAAAACTAACAAACAAAGATTTGGGATCATCGATTAATTGCTCTGGTGTTTGCTTGACTCTCGAAAAAATTTACAAGGGACTATATTTTTTTCATCTAACCAAAGAAACTCTAAGAGTTACTAATTTTAAAAATATCAAATTAAATCAAATTATAAATCTAGAAGAATCTCTTAAGTTTGGTTATGAAATTTCAGGACATTTTGTTCAGGGACATATAGATACAATTTCAAAACTTAAAAAGAAGTGTAAATGTGGAAAATCCTGGTATTTATATTTTTCAATAAATAAAAGTCTTAAAAAATTTTTAAATTCTAAAAGCGCAATCGCAATAAATGGAGTCTCATTAACAATTGCGAAGGTATTAGCAAATAGTTTTTTGGTTGTGGTAATACCTCATACTTTAAAGTTGACAAATTTAAAAAATATTAAAAACAATGATATTGTAAATATAGAAATTGATATCATTGCAAAATACATAAAAAAATTAAAAAAATAAATATGTTTACATCAATTGCCAAAATCATAAAGGATGCGAAAAAAGGTAAAATGTTCATTTTAGTTGATGATGAAAATAGAGAAAACGAAGGTGATTTAGTAATTCCTGCCAATAAAGTAAAACATAAAGATATAACTTTTATGGCAAGGCATGGAGGGGGTCTTATTTGTTTAGCTCTCGATTCAAAACAAGTTAAAAAATTGAATCTTCAACTTATGTCACCAACTAACCAATCTAGATCACAAACGGCGTTTACTGTATCAATAGATGCTACAAAAAATATCACCACAGGTATTTCTGCACATGATAGGGCATATACAATAAAATCAGCTATAAAAAAAAACGCATCCAAAAAAGATGTAGTAACACCTGGACATATTTTTCCCTTAATATCTAAAGACGGAGGTGTTTTGGTAAGAGCTGGTCATACTGAGGCTTCGGTAGATATATCAAGGTTGTCAAAAAATTTACCTTCAGCCGTTATTTGCGAAATCATGAATGACGATGGAACAATGGCTAAAGGGAAACAGTTAGTGAATTTTGCAAAAAAACACAAGTTGAGTCTTGGAAAAATAGACGATCTTATATCCTTTCGATTAAATCAAGAAAAACTAATAAATTTCAAAAAATCTTCAAATATCTCAATTAATAAACAAACTTATAGAATTAAGATTTTTGAAAATATCCTTGATGGCTCAGAACATTTTGCACTAATTAAGGGCAATATAATTAGAAATAAAAATCCACGGGTGAGGGTTATTTCATCAAATATTGTAAAAAATTATTTAATGGGTGATAAATTTCCAAATTTATTTAATCAAACTATTAACTACTTCAAAAAATATAAAGAATGTGTATTAATATTTATAAGACATACAAATCTTAAATCTGTTTCGGAAACCCTAAAGGGATATAAAGATAAAAAATATTACAATAAAGGTAATGATAAACTTATTAGAAACTCTGGGATTGGTTCACAAATTATAAAGGCTTTAAATATCAAAAAAATGATATTAGTTACTAGATCTAAAAAGAAGGTTATAGGATTGGAAGGTTACGGTATAAAAATTTCAAAGCAGGAAATAATAAAATGAAAAAATATAAGGTATTAATAGTTGCAGCAAATTATTATCCCGAGATAACAAAGGAATTATTAAAGGGAGCTAAAAAGGTTAAAAAAGCTTACACAGATCATAATGAAATTATAGTTCCTGGCATTTTTGAAATACCAGTTGTAATATCAAAAAATATAGACTTCTACGATGGTTTCGTTGCACTGGGTTGCGCCATAAAAGGCAAAACTCCCCATTTTAAATTAATTTCTAAAGCTGTAACAAACGCAATAATGAATTTATCAATTGCTCATAAAAAACCTATTGGAAATGGAATACTTACCTGTCTGAACAAAAGACAAGCCTTGCAAAGATTGGACGAGGGTGCAGAAGCATCAAATGCCGTTGAGCAAGTTTTTATTAATACTTCTAAGCTTAAATCAAAGAAAAGCTGAAAAAAATGAAAATAAATGAAGCTCCTAGGAATCCTAGAGTTATTGTCGTTCAAAAATTATACGCTCAAGAATTAAATAAAAAATCCGAATTAACTTTTCCTAAACATAGGTATAAAAAATTTATAAAAGATGTTGTGCTAGGTACTTTAGAAAGAAGAGAGATAATAGAAGAAACTATACAAGAGCATCTTAGTAAAGATTTAAGCGAAAAACGAACGGAAAAATTATTAATTCTTTTGTTACATGCTGCTACATTTGAGTTTTTATATCGCCCACAAACCTCACTGAATATTATAATTAATGAATATTTAAATACTTCTGATTTTTTTTTAGAAGAGAATCAAAAAAAATACTTAAATGCAATACTAGATAAAGTAGCAAAAAAGATAAGATCATAAGTGAACGAATTTTCAGTTATAAAAAAATATTTTATAAATTTGTCAAAAAATAACAAAGGAACCTTTGATTTATCTGACGATATATTTTTCGACTACAAAAAGAATGTAGGCATATCTATTGACAGCTATGTTGAAGGAACGCATTTTTTAAATTTTAAAAATCCTAATCTTATAATTAAAAAGTCTTTAAGGGGAGCCATCTCTGATTTAATTTGTAAAGGAATAACCCCTAAATATTATTTTATGAGTTTTTCGGGAAACAAAAAACATCTAACCCAAGGCAATCTTGCTAAAATTCAAATAGCTTTAAAAGAAGAACAAAAAAAATATAATATCTTTTTAGCTGGCGGAGATACATCTCATTCAAATAGATTGTCAATAACTATTTCCGTAGTTGGATATTCAAAAAAAAATCCAGTTTTGAGAAGTGGAGCAAAAGTAAATGATGACATTTATATAACAAATACAATTGGAGATGCTTTTCTTGGATTAAAACTCTTAAAAGGTAAAATTAAACTCAGTAAAAAAAATAGTGATTATTTTATAGGTAAGTTCTATCTTCCAATTTTACCAATAAAATTTTCAAAAAAAATTCAGCTTTTTGCAAATTCTGCTATAGATATATCTGATGGTTTTTTTCAGGACTTGCAGCATATATTATCTAGATCTAATTTATCATCTAAAATATTCAAGAATAAAATTCCTATATCTAGTTATTTAAATTCTTATCTTATTAGAACAGAAAAAAATAAATTAAATTATATTTCTAATGGTGATGACTATCAAATTTTGTTTACCGCAAGTAAAAAAATGAGAAATTTAATAAAAAAAATATCTAAATCTACTTCTACAAAGGTTTCAATAGTAGGAATTGTAAAAAACAAGTCTATATCTAAGAACGCAAAATCAACAGAGAAAAAATTTAAATTCCCTAAAAAACTAGGCTATATACATAATTTTTAGACAATATTATCGTTGCCTTTGTCTTTGATATTTGCAATGTTCCGATTTTTGATTATTTTTTTAGAAGAGTTAGATTATGAACAAATTATCACCAGATTTTATTTTACTACTTATAATACTAAGTGGTTTTCTTGCACTTCTTTATGGATATATAACGCGAAAACAAATATTGAACTCTGATTCGGGCAACAAAAAAATGAAAGAAGTGGCTGAAGCAATTCAAATTGGAGCAAAGGCTTATTTAAATAGACAATATAAAACAATTTCCATAGTTGGATTGGTAGTTTTAATTATCATCACTTTTGCTTTTAGTATTTCGGTTGGAATTGGATACTTAATTGGCGCTACTTTATCTGGAATTGCTGGTTATGTTGGAATGTTGGTATCAGTTCAAGCTAATGTCAGAACGGCAGAAGCATCGAAAAAAGGTCTATCACAAGGCCTATCTATTGCTTTCAAGTCAGGAGCTATTACAGGTTTGTTAGTAGCTGGATTAGCATTATTGTCAATTTCTATTTATTACTACATTTTATTATTGCTTGGTGTTGAAGAAAGAGAATTAATCAATGCATTGATTGCATTAGGATTTGGCGCATCTTTAATTTCAATTTTTGCAAGGTTGGGTGGTGGTATTTTTACAAAAGGTGCAGATGTAGGGGCTGATCTAGTAGGCAAAATAGAAGCAGGCATTCCAGAAGACGATCCTAGAAATCCAGCGGTCATTGCCGACAATGTCGGAGATAATGTTGGAGATTGCGCAGGAATGGCTGCTGACTTATTTGAAACTTATGCGGTTACTATAGTTGCTACAATGGTTTTATCTTCAATTTTCTTTCAAGATAATTTAAACATGATGATTTATCCGTTATCTATAGGTGCCGGATGTATATTGACCACAATTCTTGGTACTTTTTTTGTCAAATTAGGAAAAAGCAAAAAAATTATGAACGCACTTTACAAAGGATTTATCGCCACAGCTGTGTTGTCATTATTAATTCTTTATCCAATTACTGATTATTTAATTGGTCTAAATACAGAATATTATATTGAAGATAAAATTTTTACTGGAACGGGCTTATATGTGTGTGGAGTCATTGGTTTAATTATAACTGGCTTAATCATATATGTAACGGAATACTATACAGGTACAAATTTCAGACCCGTTCAAAGTATTGCCTCATCGTCAACCACCGGTCATGGCACCAATGTTATCCAGGGACTAGCGGTGTCAATGGAAGCTGCTGCTTTACCAGCGTTAATTATCGTAGCCGGTATACTGGTTACAAATTATATTGCGGGTCTTTTTGGCATAGCAATTGCAGTTACATCAATGCTTGCTTTAGCAGGTATGGTTGTTGCCTTAGATGCTTATGGTCCAGTGACTGATAATGCTGGTGGGATAGCAGAAATGTCTAATTTGCCCAAGAAAACTAGAAAAACTACTGATGCATTAGACGCTGTTGGAAATACAACTAAAGCAGTAACCAAAGGCTATGCCATAGGGTCAGCTGGTTTGGGAGCTTTAGTATTGTTTGCAGCTTATACAGAAGATATTAAATATTTCTCTACAATTCAAGGATCTGCCCTTGAAAATATTAATGTAAATTTTGAACTGTCAAACCCTTTTGTGGTTATAGGTTTATTAGTAGGTGGTATGCTACCTTATTTATTTGCTTCCATGGGAATGCAAGCTGTTGGCAGAGCAGGGGGAGCTGTTGTAATTGAAGTTAGAAGGCAATTTAAAAAAATTCCTGGCATTATGAAAAGAAAAACTAAACCAGATTATGAAAGACTAGTAGATCTTTTAACCAAAGCTGCAATAAAAGAAATGATTGTACCGTCTCTCCTACCTGTGTTGTCGCCAATAATTCTCTATTTTGTAATATTATCAATCGGTGGTATTGAGTCAGCTTTATCCGCTGTAGGTGCCATGTTACTTGGGGTGATTATTACAGGGTTGTTTGTAGCTATTTCAATGACTGCAGGTGGCGGGGCTTGGGATAATGCCAAAAAGTATATTGAAGATGGAAATTATGGTGGAAAAGGTTCAGAAGCACACAAAGCAGCAATAACAGGAGATACAGTTGGAGATCCATATAAAGATACTGCTGGACCAGCTATAAATCCAATGATTAAAATAACTAATATTGTAGCTCTTTTATTATTAGCCGTTATAGCAAGTTAATCTCTCTTTCTAACCGTAGGCTTATTAATTTTTTGTCTTAAACTAGATAAAAAACTATAGATAAAGTTTCTTTCTCGTGTAATTGTACCAGTGGTATTTTGTGTGAAATTGATTTTATTTATTTGGTTTTTATTAAAAAAATCTTTTTTTATTAATATTCCGTGTTCATCAAATTCCAAAGCTAAAACATTATTTTTACTTGTTACATTTTGACCAAATTTCAACATTTTACCCCTAGTTCTAGTTCTTTCAATATAAATCCAGATGGAATTATTAAAAATGGCAACTGTAGATGGATGACCAAGAAATTTTTTAACATCATTTTTATTAGTTTTTTTAATAATTAGGTTTTTT
>Ga0208132_1000324_pt1 | contig 23340 bp, 23 predicted proteins | sample ETNtaG_16_FD_185785 | JGI IMG/M metagenome (GOLD analysis project Ga0208132, IMG submission 185785) | Marine microbial and viral communities from oxygen minimum zone, Eastern Pacific Ocean - ETNP201406SV199 (SPAdes) (version 2) | ecosystem: Environmental > Aquatic > Marine > Oceanic ... | reverse complement strand
GTTATTTTAGGTGGCGGTTCAAATATTCTTTTTCCGGACAATAGGCTGAAAGCTGTTGTCATAAAAATAAATCTCCTTGGTATTAAGTTTAAAGGGCCAGATGTAAAAGTGATGGCTGGAGAAAACTGGGACAGACTTGTTAAGAAATCGCTGGATCACGGTCTGTATGGATTAGAAAATCTCTCTGGAATTCCAGGGACTGTTGGTGCTGCTCCAATTCAAAACATTGGTGCTTATGGAGCTGAGGCTGGTAGATATATAAAAAAGGTTAAAGCACTTAATAAGAAGAGTTTAAAGTTGAAAGAGTTTTCTAGGAAAGAATGTAAATTTAGATACAGAGACAGTTTTTTTAAAACAAAAAGAGGTCAAAAGTATTTGATACTGGAGGTTGTTCTTTCCTTGGATAGAGAATTTAAGGCGAACTTAAAATACAAAGATTTGGTCAGGTATTTCAGTGAAAAGAAAAGACCAAAAGCCAAAGATGTCAGAAAAGCAGTTTTGAAAATAAGAAGCAGGAAGTTTCCCAATATGAAAAAGTTTGGTACAGCCGGCTCATTTTTCAAAAACCCCATAATTACAAAAAGCCACTACAGCAGGCTTTTGAAGAAACATCCTCAATTACCTAATTTTAAAGCAGAAAAAGGCAAAGTAAGAGTCCCACTGGGTTATATTTTAGATAAAATTTTAAACTTGACAGATTTTAGACAAAAACAAGTAGGTTTATATAAAAATCAACCACTTGTCTTTATAAACTATAAAAAAGGTACACAAAAGGATATTTTAAAACTAAAAAAAGAAATTGAGAGAAAAGTTTTTCAAAAAACAAAAATAAAAATATTTCCTGAAGTAACTTTTATTTAAAAAGTTTTGTTTTAAAAGTTATCCACAAAAAAATTAAAAAAACATTGTTTTTTATTTGTTGTAATAAGATAATTTAGTTAAGTGATTAATTAAAAATTATCTTCAGGTCGAAAAATTAACAGCAATACAATTTTTAATAAAACTATGGCTGCAAGAAAAAGAAGGAGAGTCGCTAAGAAAGCTGCTCCTAAAAGAAGGAAGAAAGCTGCTCCTAAAAGAAGGAAGAAAGCTGCTCCTAAAAGAAGGAAGAAAGCTGCTCCTAAAAGAAGGAAGAAAGCTGCTCCTAAGAGAAGGAAGAAAGCTGCTCCTAAGAGAAGGAGAAGAAAGTAATTTCAAATCTTTCAACAAAGACCCTCGTCGATTCGGCAAGGGTTTTTGTTTTTAGTGTGGACAATCCCTACTATTTTTGAAAATAATGGCTTTATATAAACACCCACCACTTCTTCTTTTCAGATATGGATTTTTTCTTGTGGAGGAATATAATATTGGTGTCACTATGAGTGATGGGTCGTTTAGAGGGTTTTTAGCTCTAAAAAGATGAGTTTTAAAAGCCACGATTAGAAGTTTAAACTTATATCAAAGATGGACCAAGAAGATGATTCAAATACCTTTGATGATCTTGAGGACGAACCTGAAGATAAGTCTGGCAGTAAGGACGATGAAGAATTTGAAGGAGATGACGATGATGATGACGACGGCGATGAAGATGATGATGAAGATGACGACGACCGCAAGGATTGGGATGATGATGACGACTAGACAAAAAATCGCGCTGTGCGCGGTTTTTTGTTTGTGTTAATATCACTCTTGCAATGAGTTTTTTAAAGAATATTTTCGGTGATGAAAGTTTAAGAGAGATAAAAACACTTGAGCCAATAGCTCAAAAAATAAATTCTTTCGAAGAAGGTTTAATAAAACTTTCTGATGAAGAGCTTAAAGCCAAAACCGAATTTTTCAAAAAGGAAATAAAAAACGGGAAAAGTCTGAATGATATTCTGCCAGAGGCTTTTGCTGTAGTGCGAGAAGCGTCAAAAAGAACCACTGGACTAAGGCATTTTGATGTGCAGTTGATAGGCGGAATCATCCTTCATCAGGGGAAAATTACCGAGATGAGAACGGGAGAAGGTAAAACACTGGTTGCAACGCTTCCAACTTATCTAAATGCACTCGGAGGCAAAGGAGTTCATATCGTGACAGTCAATGATTATCTTTCAAGAAGAGATGCAGTTTGGATGGGGGAAGTTCATGCATTTTTAGGACTTTCGATTGGAGTAATTAATCATGAAGAATCATATTTATATGACGCTGGACACAAGGAAGTGGACGAAGAGAGAGACGAAACAGGTTCGTTTAAAGTTTTTTATGAATTTCTAAGGCCGTGTAAAAGAAAAGAGGCCTATGACGCTGATATTACATATGGGACCAATAACGAATTTGGCTTTGATTATCTTAGAGACAATATTGAGTATGAAAAATCTGGCATTCGCCAGAGAGATTATCATTATGCAATCGTTGACGAAATTGACTCCATTTTAATAGATGAAGCTAGAACTCCCCTTATTATTTCCGCGCCATGGCAGGATTCAGAAAATCTCTACGACACATTTTCAAAAATCGCAGATAAATTAAAAGAGGAGGAAGATTATGAAGTGGATGAAAAAATGCGGGCCATAAGTTTAAAAGATTCTGGAATAGAAAAGGCAGAACAAGCTTTGGGGGTGGAAAATATTTATACAGAAAAAGGAATCAAGTATGTTCATCATCTCGAAACTGCCGTCAGAGCCAAGGCACTCTTCAAGAAAGACAGAGATTATGTAGTAAAGGACAACGAAATTATTATAGTCGACCAGTTCACTGGAAGGATGCAACCCGGAAGGAGATGGTCTGAAGGACTTCATCAGGCAATTGAATCAAGGGAGGGGGTTGAAGTTCAGAGAGAGTCTCGAACTTTCGCTTCAATTACATTTCAAAACTACTTTAGGATGTACGAAAAGCTTTCTGGCATGACAGGTACGGCCATGACTAGTGCTGAGGAATTTCAAAAGGTTTATGGCCTTCTTACTATTGCTGTACCAACAAATAAGCCTGTGACCAGACTTGATAAAGACGATCTGATTTTTCAGACCGAATTAGGTAAATTTAAGGCCATTTCTGAGAAAATAAAGGAATTAAACGAGAAAGGACAACCGGTTTTGGTTGGTACAGTTTCTGTTGAAAAATCAGAACTTTTGTCAGATTTTTTAAGTAAAGATGGTGTTAAACATGAAGTCTTAAATGCTAAAAAGCATGAAAGCGAAGGAGAAGTAATTGCTCAAGCTGGAATAAAAAATGGAGTGACCATTGCCACAAACATGGCAGGAAGAGGAGTTGATATTAAGCTCGGTGGCAACCCTTCTACGAAAGAGGAATATGAGGAAATAAAAAGTTTAGGAGGATTATTTGTTTTGGGAACAGAAAGGCATGAAGCGAGGCGTATCGATAATCAGCTTCGAGGACGTTCAGGAAGACAGGGCGACGCTGGTGAATCACAGTTCTTTGTTTCTCTCGAGGATTCATTAATGAGAGTTTTTGCATCTGACATTGTTAAAAAGATGATGGGACGGCTTGGTGTGGCAGAAGACCAGCCAATTGAAAATAAATTAATTACACGCTCTCTTGAATCAGCCCAAACAAAAATTGAGGGATTCCATTTTGATGGCAGAAAGGCAACTCTTCAGTTTGATGATGTTTTAAATGAACAAAGAAGATCTGTTTATCAAAGGAGAAGAGAAATTTTAACTGGGGGTGATGATAAATTACAAGAACATTTGGATTTAGTTGTTGCTGGCGATAAAAAGACCGAGGAGTTGGTGAAAGAAAAAAAAGAACTTTTAGGTGAAGAAGAATTTTATAAAGTTTTGAGAAGAATGTCTTTGCAGGCAATCGACATGCTTTGGGTTGAACATTTGGAGATGATGGATTATTTGCGTTCAAGCGTAAATCTTCGAGCATACGGACAAAGAGATCCGTTAGTTGAATATAAAAAGGAAGGGCTTAGGTTGTTCAGAGAAATGGAAGAATCTTTTGATGATAATATTTTAAAACTTCTCCAGGGAATTGGTGCTGGTGCGTATATGAGAGAACAGCAGAAGTTGAAAGAAGTTCATAAAGAAGCGCAAGCTATTGGTGGAAAAGATAAGGGCGATGGCGATTCTCGACCGGCTAGAAAGTCTGCTGATGAGGAGGTTGGAAGGAATGACCCGTGCCCATGCGGTTCAGGCAAGAAGTATAAAAAATGCGGGTATTTAAATACCGAAGAACATCAGCAAAATATTGCTAAATAAGTCATGGGCGTGGAGAAGGCGGTGAGACGAAAACCGAACTGTCCCATTCTTATTTTGTGTTAAAATATCCAAAAGTTGATTATGAAACTGATTCTAAAAATAATAATCACTGCCCTAGCTCTGCTAATCGTCGAGTATATAGTTCCTGGTATTGTTATTGATAGTCTTTACACTGCTTTGATTGTAGCTCTCCTTTTGGGAGTGGTTAATTTAACTATCAGGCCGATTCTTCTACTTTTGACCTTTCCAATTAATCTTATAACTCTCGGGCTCTTCACTTTTGTGATTAATGGTGTATTACTTTGGTTCATTGCATCATTTGTTGATGGATTTGAAGTTGTTGGATTCTGGGTTGCGGTTCTCGGAGCATTTATAGTCTCTGTCTTTAAATGGTTGGGAGATAAATTTATTGAAGATTAATGTTTAAATCAAGAGCCAGACTAGGCGCTTTAGTAGTTTTAATTTATTTGGGGATTTTTCTCCTTTTTTATTTTTGGAATACCCCAATCGATTATCTGGAGGAATTAACAAAGTTTAATCCTTTCTGGGGTCCTTTCGCTTTTATTTCTTTGGCTTTTCTAGTTGTAGTTGTTGCACCTCTAACAATTATTCCTCTTATTCCAGTTGCCAGCGTTGTTTTTGGTCCATTCTGGGCGGGACTTTATACGATTATTGGTTGGTTTCTGGGAAGTGTTGTTGATTTTGTTATTGCCAGAGAATTTGGGAAACCACTCTTGAAAAAGTTTGTTTCTCTGAAAACCGTGGAAAAATATGAAAACTATATCTCGCGGGAAATGGAATTCTGGTGGGTGGTTTTACTTCGGATAATCGTACAGGTTGATATTTTGAGTTATGCACTCGGTCTTTTTAGTAGAATTCCACTTTGGAAATTTTCCCTAGCGACATTTATCGGTATGGCCCCAATGGCTTTTATCATTTCTTATGCTGGAGAAGCTTTATTACAGAGGGAATTTAAAAATTTTGTTATCTTGGCTATTGTGTTTATAGTATTATTTAGTGCCCTTTCTTATTTCTATTATAAGAAGGGTGGAGTAAGGGAAGAAATAAGAGAAGAAAAAGAAGAAGAAGATTATGAATAAGATAGTAACTCATAACGCAGGTTTCCATACAGATGATGTTTTTGCGGTGGCAACATTAATGCTTCTTTTGAATGACGAAGCGGAAGTAATAAGAACTCGTGATGAAGAAATCATAAAAACGGGAGACTATGTGGTTGATGTTGGCTTGATTTATGACGAAGAAAAAAACAGATTTGACCACCATCAGAAAGGAGGAGCAAGTAAAAGAGAGAATGGTATTCCGTACGCATCATTCGGTTTGGTTTGGAAGAAATTTGGAGAAGAACTTTGTGGTTCTGGGGATGTAGCTATTGATATAGAGAAAAACATAGCTCAAGGCATTGACGCTTTGGACAACGGATTTAATATTTCAAAATCTCTGATACCAAACGTTTTTATATATAATATATGGGGCGTTATTGGGACTTATGAACCGACATGGAAAGAACTAAATAATGTAAACATAGACGATAAATTCTTGGAAGCTGTAGATTTTGCCAAAAGAATACTGAAAATAGAAATTAAAAAGACAAAAGATCGCTTTGAGGCAGAAGAAGCTATTAGAGAGAGATATAACAATAGTGAAGATAAAAGACTTATTGTTCTGGGTCACAAGGATATGTATGGTCGGGTGATAACTTCTAATACTTTAATTGATTTTCCAGAGCCATTATATGTCGTTCTTCGAAAAGATATTTCTTATCGTAATTATGTTCAGGCATGGCAGGTGGTTGCAATAAATAAAAGTAGGGGGGATTTTACTTTCAGAAAGCCATTACCAGAGAACTGGAGAGGTTTGCCAAGCGAAGAGTTAATTAAGGAAACGGGGGTAGAAGATGTCACTTTCTGCCACAATAATGGCCTTATGTGTATGGCAGGGTCAAAAGAAGGAGCGATTAAACTTGCAAAGCTGGCCCTCGAAGCCTAATCTAGCCTAATGGCATTTGTTGATGAACTAAAACTTTATATGAAAGCCGGTGATGGGGGGAAAGGTGTTATTCGCTGGAGACACGAGAAGAACCGAGAATTTGGTGGCCCTTCTGGAGGCGACGGTGGCAAGGGAGGCGATGTTTATTTTGTCGGCTTTAAGGATTTCAATATTCTTTCAAAATATTCCCACAAACCAGAATTTATTGCGGAGAATGGAGAAGAAGGGGGAAGTAATAGTAAAGAGGGTAGAAATGGAGAAGATTTGGAAGTTAGAATTCCAATTGGTTCAATTTTAAAAAACCTAGAGACAAAGGAAGAAATTGAAATTTTAAAAGAAGGAGAAAAAATTCTAATTCTAAAAGGTGGAAAAGGAGGTTTGGGAAATGAACATTTTAAAAATTCTCGTAATATTAATCCTTTTGAATCGACTGCCGGAAAAGAGGGAGAAGAAGGAGACTTCTTTTTGGAGCTTCGCTTAATTGCAGACGCAGGGTTTATTGGACTTCCAAGTGCTGGTAAATCTTCTCTTTTAAATACTCTGACTAATGCAGAATCAAAAGTTGCAGAATATCACTTCACGACCCTAGAACCTCATTTGGGGGATTTTTATGGGCATATTTTGGCTGACATTCCAGGGTTGATTGAGGGAGCTTCAGAAGGAAAGGGTTTGGGACATAAATTCCTACGCCACATTACAAGAGTAAAAGTCCTATTTCACTTGATTTCTATGGAAAGTGAAAATCCTGTGGGAGATTATAAGACTATTAGAAAGGAATTAGAGAATTACAATAAAACTCTAGTAGAAAAAGAGGAAGTAATTATTTTATCCAAAACTGATATAGCTTCAGAGAATGAAGTCAAAAAGGTTGAAGGGGAATTTGAGAAGATAGGCAAAAAGGTCTTAACCGTGACGATTTTAGATGATGATTCGATTAAAAAACTATCAGATTCCGTAAGCAAGATTCTAAAATAGTATGTACCATGGTACATACCATGGTACGTACTATTCTGTCTTTAAACTAATGTGGTAAAATTTCTTCTATGAGTAGTGAGTATAAAGCGACAATTGGTCTTGAGATTCACGCGGAGTTGAAAACAGAGACGAAAATGTTCTGCAATTCCAAGAATGACCCAGACGAGAAGAAGCCAAATGCTAATATTTGTCCTGTTTGTATGGGGCACCCTGGAACCCTGCCTGTTATAAACAAGGAGGCGGTTAAGAGCGTTTTGAAAGTCGGACTGGCTTTGCAGGGCAATTTAGCTGACTACACCGAATTTGATAGAAAGAATTATTTTTATCCCGATATTCCAAAAGGTTATCAGATATCACAATACAAATATCCTCTGGTTTCAGGAGGAGAATTAAATGGGGTTAAATTAACCAGAATTCATCTAGAAGAGGATACAGCTCTCTCAAAACATAAAGGAAATTACAGTCTAATCGATTTTAATCGTGCTGGAGTACCCCTAATGGAGTTGGTGACTGAACCAGTAATTACTTCGGCTAAACAAGCGGCAGCGTTTGCCAAAGAACTTCAACTAACTCTTCGATATATGAACGTAGCCGATGCCAATATGGAAAAAGGGGAAATGCGCGTCGAAGCCAATGTCTCCGTTTCAAAAGACAGCAAGCTTGGAACCAAAACCGAAATTAAAAACCTAAACTCATTCAAGATTGCTGAAAAAGCAATTGAATATGAAATTGAAAGACAGACTGGAATACTTGAAGCTGGAGAGAAGGTTGTTCAAGAAACGCGTGGCTGGGACGAAAATAAACAAGAGACGTTTTCACAGAGACAAAAGGAAGGTTCTTCAGACTATCGATATTTCCCTGATCCTGATTTACCGAAACTTAAATTGTCGGAGATTAAAGAATTTGGTTCAATCGGTCTTGCGAATGAAATCCCAGATTTACCGTCGGAGAAAAGAGAATTATACAGAGAGACTGGAATTAAAGCAGAAGATGTCGAAGTTTTTGTTCAAAGTCCGTTTTTAGGGGAACTTTTTCTAAGTGCAGTTAAGGCTGGGGCCTCTCCTCCAATTACCGCCAACTACATCACGTCAGATTTGATAGGTTTAATGGGAGGGAATATAAAAGAGCAGAAATTTAAGTTTTCTATTAAAAGCTTTTTTGAGCTTCTAAGAATGCTCTCGAAGGGAGAAATTGGGAGCCGTGCCGGCAAGGATATTTTAAAAATTATGTATGAAGAAGGTGGTGCCCCCAAGAGTATTGCCAAGGAAAAGGGATTATATCAACAAAATGATATGACAGAGCTTCGAGCATTGGCTGAAAAGATAATTTCAGAGAACGATTCTGTAATAAACGATTATAAATCAGGACAAGGAAGTGCTTTGCAGTTTTTGATTGGTCAAGCCATGAAAGAAACCAAAGGTTCGGCTAATCCACAGGTTATCTCCGAAATCTTCACGGATCTACTCAAATAATTTTTCTTTTTGCTACAATATAACTATGGAAAAAATTCGCGTAGCGATAAATGGTTTTGGTAGAATTGGTAGAGCTTTTTTTAAGCTTGCTCAATACAAAAAGGACGAAATTGAAATTGTTGCTATTAATGATTTATCTCCAGTTGATAATATTGCGTATCTTTTAAAATATGACAGTGCCTATGGCAGAGCACCTTTTGAAGTTTCCTCAAGCCCTGGGGTTTTGAAAGCGAATGGCAAGGAAATAAAATACTTAAATGAAAAAGATCCGTCGAAGCTCCCTTGGAAAGATTTGAATGTAGATGTTGTTCTTGAATCAACGGGAGTTTTTGCAAGTTACGCTAAATCCAAAGTACATTTAGACGCGGGGGCAACAAGGGTCGTGGTTTCTGCCCCGATTAAAGACGAACCACAAGAAGGAGTTGTCGGGGTGACAGTTTTAATGGGGGTGAATGATGATAAACTTCGAGTCTGTGATATTTCATCAAATGCTAGTTGTACAACAAACGCTGGTGGTCCTGTAATGAAGATTTTAGAAGAAGGATTAGGTATCGAGAAAGCACTTCTCAACACTATTCATGGCTATACTTCAAGTCAGACCTTAGTAGATTCACCAAATCCAAAAGGTCGTGCAAGGGCGGGCCGTGCTGGCGCTCAAAATATAGTGCCAACAACATCAGGTGCTGCTATCGCTACGACAAAAGCGGTCGAATCTCTCGCCGGGAAATTTGACGGGATTGCCTTAAGAGTTCCTGTAATTGTTGGTTCAATTGTTGATATTACTTTTGTTTCAAAAAAGCCAACGACTATTGAAGAAGTTAATGAAATTTTTAAGAAGGCAGCTGCTGATCCAAAATGGAAAGGAATCTTCAGTGTGACAGATGAAGATTTAGTTTCCTCTGATATTGTAGGAAATACTAATGCTTCAATAATAGATTTGGAATATACCAGAGTTGTTGGAGGAAATTTGGTTAAAGTTTTATCTTGGTATGATAACGAAATGGGTTATGCCAATACTTTAATCAAGCATATTATTACAACCGGCAATCATGCCAAGAGGAAATGACAATTTATTTAGGAACAGATCATGTTGGGTTTCTATTGAAGGAATCATTGAAACCATTTTTAGAAGAAATTGGATATGAAGTTAAGGATATGGGTGCGTATGAATTAAATCAGGACGACGATTATCCCGATTTTGTTACTCCGGTTGCAAAGGCTGTGGCGGGGAATCCTGGAGTTTTGGGGATAATCTTAGGCGGTTCTGGTCAAGGAGAAGCAATGCAGGCAAACCGATTTAAAGGAGTTCGAGCAGCAGTTTTTTATGGCGGTGGTAAAGAAGTTCTTAGAAAAAGCAAAGAACATAATAATGCAAATATTCTTTCTTTAGGCGTAAGATTCATGGATGAGGAAACAGCAAAAGAATCTATAAGAATCTGGCTCGGAACAAGTTTTTCCGAGGAAGAAAGGCACAAAAGAAGAATAAAAAAGTTGGATGAAAACAATTAAAGTCGTTCCGGCTATAATTCCCAAAAGTTTTGATGAATTGAATGACAAAATTGATATTGTCTCTGACTTTGTTGACACTATTCAAATTGATATATCAGACGGGGAGTTTGCCGAGAATATTACTTGGCCCTATACCGAAGGCGACGAACTTCCAAACCATGAGTTACCACAGAGCGATACTCTAAAGTTAGAGCTTGATTTGTATGCTAATAATCCGGACGAGGTTATTGATGCGTGGATAGAGGCGGGAGTCAAGACAGTTATTCTTCATTTAGAAACAATTGATAACCCATCTGTTTTAATCGCCGATTTAAAACTGCGTGATATAGAAATTGGCATTTCAATAAATCCAAGCACCAGAAGTAGTATTTTGGATCAATGGATTCCCGAAATTAATTTTGTACAATTAATGGGGAATGACAAAGTCGGTTTCCACGGAGTTGAGTTGGATGAAAATGTTTATGATAAAATTAAAGAACTTCGGAAGAAATATCCAAAGTTAGAAATTGCTATTGATATTGGGGTTAATTTTGAAACCGCACCAAAACTTGTAAAGGCGGGTGCAACAAAACTTATTTCTGGTTCTGGGATTTTTAAGAATAAAAATATACCAGAGGCAATTAAAAAATTAGAGAATTCTTAAAATGTTGGAACATCTTCACGATGAAAAATTAAAAGAACTTGAGCTTAAGGCTAACGAAATCAGGCAGACCTTAATAAAGTCTTTGGTGAATGCTGGTTCAGGCCATACCGCGGGGCCATTAGGAATGGCTGATATTTTCACTGCTTTTTATTTTCATATACTAAAATATGATCCCGAAAGGCCAGATTGGGCAGAGAGGGACAGATTAATTCTTTCAAATGGTCATATAGTGCCGGTTCATTATGCAGCTATGGCTCATGCGGGGTATTTTAGTGTTTCAGAGTATGAAAATAGCCTAAGAAAATTTGGTAGCCCTTTTCAAGGACATCCAGAAAGAGAAAAAATTCCAGCTATGGAAAGTACTTCTGGCCCGCTAGGTTCGGGACTTTCACAAGCGGCTGGGATAGCTCTAGCTGCTCGAATGGATGGCAAAAATTTTGAAGTCTATTGTGCCATGAGCGATGGCGAACTTGATGCTGGAAACACATGGGAAGGGGCGATGTTTGCCGGGAAGAATAAGCTTAATAATCTGACTGTGGTAGTTGACAGGAACAATATCCAAATCAACGGTTTTACAGAAGATGTAATGCCTTTAGAGCCGCTTCGAGAAAAATGGGAGTCCTTTGGCTTTCATGTTTTAGAGGTAGATGGACATAATATTGAGGAGTTTGTTGATGCGATAAACAAAGCAAAAGCAATTTATGAAAAGCCAGTCTGTATTATTGCCCACACGATTCCTGGGAAAGGAATTGAAGAAATTGAATTTGATTTCAAATGGCATGGCATACCGCCAAAAGGCGAGGAGGGTAAAAAATTCTTGAAGGAATTAAGAACATTAGGAGGAAAAATTCAAAGTGAACATGAGTAATAATGATGTAAGAATTGCAGACTTCCTTTTTGAAATTGGTACAATGAGGAAGCTTTTACGTTCTCATAGACAAACGCTTTTGACAGATGATATGTCAGACAATATTGCTTCCCACTCTTACAGGGTTGCTATAATTGGCTGGGTTTTAGCTAATGAAGAGAAGGCTGATTCTTCTAAGGTTGTAAAAATGTGCCTATTACATGATTTGGGCGAGATTAGAACAGGTGATCATAACTATATACAGAAAAGGTATGTAAAAGAATTTGGCGACGAGGTTGTTGAAGAGCAGTTAGGGACATTACCACATAGCGATTTAAAAGATTTAACGGATGAATACGAAGAGAGAAAAAGCAGGGAAGCGATTATTACCAAAGATGCCGATATGCTTGATCAAATTCTTTTGCTTCGTGAATATGCATGGCAGGGGAATCAAGAAGCCCAAATTTGGTTAAAGGGCAAGGGCAATGAAACGGAAAATGCCCAGTATAAGAAACTAAAAACCAAAACCGCCCAAAATATTGCTAAGGCAATATATAAAAGGAGTCCGTCCGCTTGGTGGGAAAATTTATGGACTCCCGAAAATAGATAATATGTTAAATAAAAGTCAAAATTTAAATCCTAAAGTTTTAGACAAAGACGCTGAGCTGGCTTATACCAGAGATGGTTATGGCAAAGGTGTGGTTGAGGCGGGAGAGAAAGATGATCGCATAGTTGTTCTTTGTGCTGACTTGGCTGAATCAACCAGAAGCCATTGGTTCAAAGAAAAATTTCCTGAGAGATATATTGAAATTGGCGTAGCTGAGCAGAATTTGGCAACAGTTGCGTCTGGTATGGCGGCTTACGGCAAAATCCCCTTTATTTCTTCTTATGCTGTTTTTTCTCCAGGGAGGAATAATGAGCAGATTAGGACAACGATTTCTTTAAATAATGTACCGGTAAAAATTATGGGAGCTCACGCCGGAATTTCAGTTGGCCCTGACGGTGCAACACATCAGGCATTGGAAGATATAGCTTTAATGAGGGTTCAGCCGAATATGACTGTTCTAGCCCCTTGTGATTTTGAGGAAACTAAAAAGGCAATTCATCAGGCAGTTAGATTAGAAAAACCAGTCTACATTCGCTTTGGTAGAGAAAAGACTCCAGTTATTACAACAGAAAGCTCTCCTTTTAATATAGGCAAAGCAAACCTTTTGCGTGATTCGGAAAAAGTGGATGTGGCTATAATTTCTTGTGGTCCATTGACACAGAAAGCTCTAATTGCAGCAGAGGAACTTTCAAAAGATGGTATTGAGTGCAGTGTTTTAAATAATCATACAATTAAGCCAATGGATGAAGCGGCTGTAATTGAAGTAGCTAAAAAGGCGGGCAAAGTGGTAACGGTTGAAGAGCATCAAGTCAATGGCGGAATGGGAAGTGCTGTAGCAGAGGTTCTTTCAAAAAACAATCCTGTAGCCATGGAATTTATTGGGGTTCAGGATAAATTTGGCCAGTCAGGAGAGCCAGATGAACTAATCGAACATTATGGAATGGGAGTTGATTCAATAAAGAAAGCTGTAGAGAAAGTTTTGAAAAGGTAATATAGAATCATTAATAATTTCGTAGTACCTAGAGTTGTGTCTATAGTGGCACTCGTTTACGGTTTCTCGCACTGCTAGTTGTGTGAGAAGCTTCTATTTTTAATGACAGATATTGCTTTGTTTAATTACATTATCTTTGTAGCTTTGTAATCTGCTGGAGCATTCTCTAAAAATTGTTCTAATTTTTGTTTTGTTAAGAGTCCTTCCTGTGCACCGGTGTATTGGACGACAGACATGGAATTAATAGGTGCTCTTTTTAGAGCTTCTAGTGTAGGTAATCCCATTGCCAGAAAACTCGTAAAAGTTGAGGAAAATGAATCTCCGGCACCGGTTCTGTCAATTGGTGGGGCGGGGTCGGGATAAATTGGCATATGCCAACCCTCATTCCCATCATAAAAGTAAGCTCCATCAGCCCCGTCTGTAATTACTGGAATTTTTACACCTAATTCTCTCATGCTTTTTAATAATTTTTTTGTATCAGTCTCTTCTGTTTCCAAAATTCTTTGAGCCTCTTGAACATTACAAAAAAAGAGATGAGAAAGTTTATACAACTCTTTCAAATTAACTGAGCCCTGTTTGATTTGAAAAGTCCCTGGCTGGAAGGCCAATTTTGTTTCAGGATGTTCCCTTAGCCAATTTGCAATTTCTTTATGATAAGGAAGGGAATTTTCCCCGAGTGAACTTAAATACAACCACTTTATTGCAGGGAGTTTCGGAAGCTTATATTCATATTCTTCATGTTTGATAAGAATAGTTCTTTCTGCGCCATATTGAAGAACATAATGATAGTTAGTTTTTTTACCCTTGTGTTTTCTGACAAACTTTGTTGAAACGCTGTCCTTTTCTAGAGATTGGATACACTTTTCCCCATCTTTATCATCTCCAAGTTCTGTAATGATTGCACTTCTTATCCCCAGTCTGGAAGCACTAACTGAAGCATTTGGGCTGTTTCCGACTGCCGGAACTTCAATAACTTCCTTGTATGGAATCTTGTCTCCGAATCGAAGACAGATTTCTTTTATTCTTTGTCCATTTTGATTGTCGGTATGTATATGAAAATCTGAAAGTTTTATAAAAGCGTCTGTTGTAATATCACCGAGAGCAATAAAATCAAATTCGTAATTTTCATTCATAACACTATAAATTTTATCATAAAAAACAACGAGGGCGACGCGCAATGAATCGCGCGCCACCCTTCGGCACTCCATACTTCAGTGTTTGACCTCCTTCTGGCCAAACGTGAAGCATTCCGGGTTGAACAGACGAGGGGAGCCGTCAAAGTTACAGATTGGCGGCCCTTCCAATTTTTCACCGAGGACAACCCCGTGCTTCTCCTCATCCACTCTTTGGACGAAGACGAAATATGGCAACTTTGCCAGAGTTCGGCTATACACCTGATATAGCCGATCGCCGCGAACGACTGATCTACCACCAGCAGTTTTCATTTGTCCTCCTCCTTCCTCAGAGTTTTCCTTATTATGTGATACAATAATTCTAAATAAATAGCAATAGTGTGGTGGAAAGCTTGAGAGAAGCAATTAAGGAAGCAGAAGAAAAGGGCGTAGCCATAGGACATTTTAATGTATCAGATAGCGAGGCGGTTCATGCCATTTTTAATGCTGCTAAAAAGTTGAATGTGCCTGTAATCATCGGTGTTTCTGAAGGTGAAAGGGATTTTATCGGAGTTAATCAAGTCAGGGCGTTAATTGATAGTCTGAAGAAGGAACACGGTTACCCAATCTATTTAAATGCCGATCATACTTATTCGTTTGAAAGAGTAAAAGAAGTGATTGATGCAGGCTTCGACGCAGTTATTTTTGATGGTACAAAAGTTTCGGCAGAGGAGAATGTGAAGCTAGCTAAAAAATCAGTTGAGTACGCAAGGAGTTCTGGTAAGGATATTCTAGTGGAGGCAGAGCTTGGTTATATAGGGACTTCATCAAAACTTCTAGATGAAGTACCCGAAGGTGCTGAAATTACCGAAGATAAATTAGTAAAACCAGAAGACGCCAAAAAGTTTGTGGATGAAACCGGAGTAGACCTATTAGCTCCAGCAGTTGGAAATTTGCACGGCATGCTTAAGAATGCAGCAAATCCGGCATTAGATATTGAGAGAATAAAAGCTATTCGAGAAACAGCAGGAGTACCTCTTGTTCTTCATGGTGGTTCTGGAATTAGTTATGAAGATTTTCAAAAAGCCATCAAGGCTGGTATTTCAATTGTTCATATAAATACAGCTATTAGAGTTGCGTATAAAGAAGGTATAGAAGAAGCATTAGAACAAAATCCTGATGATATTGCTCCATACAGGTTTATGAAAGAGGGAGTTGAGAATATGGAAGAAGTGGTAGAAAGATACTTAAGGTTATTTAACTTCTTGACATAAGCTTTAAAATATTATACAATTAAGAAAGGAGGTGAAGCATGGGAGCATTTTGGTGTTCTCTCCATCATTTTCGGCGGAATGTCCGAAACGCATGGAAACCAGTCCGGAAACCGCTCGGCCGAGGACTCGGTCTGGCCTTCAGGGCTAAGCCGTTTGATGCCATGTGGCCGTTGTTCGTCGGGCTGGTGAGACTCTCACTCTTCACTGCCCAGCTCCTTTGGTTCTCGGTCGCTGAGATTCGGAGGAGGTATCCCTGACGAGGGTTCCAAGGTCGCAAGACCCAGGGACCCTCTCTTGTTTTTTGTACTTGAAAAAACATTTTTATTTGCTAACATTTACTGCTCATGGAAAAAATGACTTTAAACGTAGAGAAGCGAGAGAAAAACGGGATTAAAACTCTCCGCGAGGGTGGTAAGATTCCGGCGGTTTTTTATGGTAGAAAAGAAGAATCAACCCCTATTTCCGTTTTAGAGAAGGATTTTCAAAAAGTTTGGGGTGAGGCAGGAGAGTCTACGATTATCTCTCTTCACGGTGCTAGCAGGGACATAGATGCTATTATTCACGATGTCCAAATTCATCCTGTAACTGATAGACCTCTCCACATTGATTTTTATGTAATTGAAAAGGACAGAAAGCTTACAGTTGATGTTCCGTTGGAATTCATTGGTGAAGCTCCTGCAGAAAAAGCCGGATTTGTCTTGGCAAAAGCTCTTCACGAAATTGAAGTAGAATCTCTTCCAGCAAATTTGCCACAATATATTGAAGTTGATGTAATCACACTTATTGATTTGGAAAGCCAGATTTTAATTAAGGACCTGAAATTACCAGAGGGAGTAGAATCAACAGCAGAGCCGGAAGAGGTAGTTATTTCTGTTAATGAAGCGAGAGAAGAAGAACCGGAAACTCCTACAGAGGAGCCAGATATGGAATCAATTGAAGTGGAAGGTGAGAGCAAAGAAGGAGAACCCGAAACTCCAGCGGAAGGTGTAACCGAAACTCCGACCGAAGAGAAAAAGGAAGAGTAATTATTCTATTCTTATAAATTTGATAAAATTAACAGATGACTTTTAAAGAGAGTTTTAAATTTCTTTTTATTTTTTTCCTGTTGTTTGTTTTGGCAATGTCTATTGCGACTTTAGTATTTGCACAAGCCAGCACTAATATTTCGGGTAGAAGAGCTGAACTTCAACAAGAACTTGCGGAGATTGAGAAAGAGATCGAAGAACAAAGAGTTTTTTTGGAAAGCAAGCAGAAAGAGAGGGTTTCTCTTGAAAGAGATGTTGCAATCTTTGATGCTAAAATTGACAAAACAGAACTTGACGTTAGAAAGACTGACTTAAATATCCGGGCACTTTCAAGAGATATTGGAGGAAAAGAGCAAACCATAACCGAACTTGATTTAAAGGTTAAGAGAGAAAAGAAATCACTGGCTCAGATTTTAAGACGAACTAATGAAATAGACAATTTCTCATTAGTTGAAGTCATTTTAGATAATAAGAATCTCTCAGATTTTTTTGAAGATGTTGATTCATTTAATTCGGTGAAACTCGCTCTTCAAGAGTCATTTGTTGAAATTGCAGGTATAAAAAATTATACAGAGGTTGAGAAGGTATCGCTCGAAGGAAAGAAGGCAGAGGAGCAGGACTTAAGACAAATTCAAGTTTTGCAACAAAGAAGGATTGAAGAACAAAAAACCGAAAGAAAAGAAATTCTTGATATTACAAAAGGACAGGAGGCTGTTTATCAAAATATTATAAACAACAAAGAAAAAACAGCTCAAGAGATAAGAGCGGAACTCTTTGTACTTCGCGACACTGGAGCTATTCCGTTTGGAAAAGCATTGGCCTTAGCTGAACAGGCTGAAGCGCGAACTGGGGTCAGGGCGGCGTTTATTTTGGGAATTTTAGCTGAAGAATCAAATCTGGGAGAAAATGTTGGAACCGGAACTTGGAGAACAGACATGCACCCCAATAGAGACAGGCCAGTCTTCGCGGTTGTAGCAGATACTCTAGGATTTAATCCAGATGATTTGCCAGTTTCTAGAAAGCCTTGGTATGGCTGGGGTGGGGCCATGGGTCCAGCTCAATTTATTCCTTCAACCTGGGCTTGCTTTGCAGGTTATGTAAATTCATTAACGGGAAGCTGTCGATGGGGTAAGGGATATACCGGAACCTGGAGTTACAATGTCAGCAAGGACAGGATTAGAAGATTGATTGGTGAGAACAGACCAGCAAATCCATGGGAACCGCAAGATGCTATTATGGCGGCCGCTGACTTGCTTGATGATAATGGAGCTTCAAAGGGGACTTATCAGGCTGAAAGATTAGCAGCCCTTCGGTATTTTGCTGGTTGGGCTAATGCTACAAAGTCGGCATACGCTTTTTATGGGGATGATGTTATGGAATTAGCCACCTTTTACCAAAAGCAGATTGATATTCTAAAAAATAGTTAACAGAGTTATTATCAAAATATACGGTATATCGTCTATAGGGTTAATATTATCTAGATAAACCAAAATAATCTGTGTTGCAATTGGGGGGTATTTTGGTAGTATGCTAACGCAATGAAAAAGGATATTCATCCAGAAAATTACAGACAAGTTATATTTTTAGACACCTCTTCAGGTGAGAGGTTTCTTATTAGTTCAACAGCTGAAACTGATAAGACTGATAAATGGAAAGATGGCAAAGAATATCCATTGAAAGAGATTGAAATTTCAAGTGCCTCTCACCCATTCTACACAGGCAAGGATACAGTTGTGGATACTGCTGGAAGAGTTGAAAAGTTCAAGGCTAGAAGGGCGGCCCAACAGAAAGGAGTAAAAAGTAAGGCAGAAAAGAAGGCCGAGAAAAAAACCAAAAGAGAATCCAAGAAATAACTAACTTTAATCACAAGACCTGGTCTTTTTAAGGCGGGTTTTTGTTAATATAGAATTATGGAAGAGATAAATATAAGTGAATTAAAGAAAAACCCCAGAACGAATTTTTTGGCTGGTGAATATGAGCGTCTCTTAAATCAGGAAAAGGGGGTTTTAGATTTACTTGGAGATGATAAAGAAATGAAAAAGATGGCAGAAGAAGAAATAAACCAAATTAAAGAACAAAAGTTAGCTGTTCAAAAACAAATTGAAGAAATAATAAAGACGGAAGAAAAGGAAGATGAATTTCCCAACGAAATCATTTTAGAGGTTCGTGCTGGAGCTGGTGGAGACGAGGCTTCTTTATTTGCAGGGAATTTGGCCGAAATGTATGAGCGTTTTGCAGAAAAGAATGGTTGGCAATTTAAAAAGTTGGGAGAATCAGCTGGAACGATGGGAGGGTATAAGGAAGCATCTTTTGAAATAAAGGGAGAAGGGGTTTATGAAAAGTTAAGATTTGAAACTGGTGCTCACAGAGTTCAAAGAATCCCAACGACAGAAAAGCAGGGCAGGATTCACACCTCGACCGCAACCATTGCCATTTTACCTATTAGAAAAAAGAAAAGTGTTGATATAGATGAAAGCGATTTAGAAATAGAATTTTCCCGTTCTGGTGGGGCCGGAGGCCAGAATGTCAATAAAGTTGAAACGGCTGTCAGAATTATTCATAAACCGACCGGAGTTGACGTTCGTTCGACCGCAGAGCGGAGTCAACAAAAAAACAGGGAAAAAGCGATGTCTATTCTTCAGGCAAAACTTGAAGCAAGGGCGGAAGAAAAACATAATAAGGAACTTTCAGGCGAAAGAAAGAACCAAGTTGGGACTGGGGACAGATCTGAAAAAATTAGGACGTATAATTTTCCTCAAGACAGGGTAACAGACCACCGTATTAAAAAGTCTTGGCATAATATTGAGGGGATTTTATCTGGGGGGATTGATGAAATCTTGAAAACACTCTCATCTGAATAAGTTACCGAGTGTTGATATCAGACTTATATTAAGTTTTACAAATGATATAATTCACTCATCTATTATTTTATGTTTAAAGGTACTGTATTTTTAATTATTGTATTTATTGTGATAATGGATTTTGAGACTAAACAATGACGAATATTCTAAAGTTTAAATTTAAGTATAATCGCTTAACCCTAGTTATTGCGTTTTTGATAATTTTTACTTTAGCTTCTTTACTTACTATTGATAAAGCTTTGGCTGATCAAGAATCCTATGAGTCTGTATATGTCAGCCAAAGTTTTGGAACAACAGTAACTATCGGTCAAACTTTTGGCGTCACCATAGTGATGCGTAATAATTCTGAGGGGAATTGGGTGCGATCAGAAGAATACAAACTTGGATCACAAAACCCACAGGACAATGTCACTTGGCGTGACGGCAGGGTTGCCCTTCCAGCTGCAGTAATTGGTCCTGGAGAAACTGCCACGTTCCGCTTTGATGCAACAGCACCATCTTCTCCTGGCAGATATAATTTCCAATGGCGAATGCTTCGTGAACATGTTACTTGGTTTGGAGATTCTACTCCCAATGTTGAGATAAATGTTAGAGAATGTGATCCAGCCGAGTGGTATGGCGTACCTCAATGTTCAGCGTGTACCTCAAATGGTACTTTCCAAGCAGAATGTAGCGACTGGGGTTCTGGCGGGCCTTCATGGACTGAATGTAGGAATCATTGTGAAGGTGTACCCTCCGCAACATGTTCTCTTACAGCTAGTCCATCGAGTGTGTCTTACAATAATTCATCAACCTTAAGTTGGTCCTCAACAAATGCCTCATCATGTTCAGCTTCTGGTGACTGGTCTGGTTCAAAAGGAACAAGTGGCAGTGAAAGTACAAATAACTTAACTTCAAACAGTTCTTATACACTAAATTGTAGTGGAGAAGGTGGTTCTGGCTCATGTAATACGAGTGTAAGTGTTGGAGCACCTTCGGCAGCAGTGACTATAAGTTGTTCACCACAAACTATTCCTTATAATACTTCAGCAAATGTGACTTGGTCATCAACCAATGCCTCTTCCTGCACGATTTTCCCAACCGATTGGACTGGCACTTCTGGGAGTCAGTCAACTGGTAATCTTACTTCCTCACAAACTTATACGGTTACTTGTGCAGGTTTTTAATTGGACTTAATAGATAAATTGAGTTAACATGGATACAAATACGAACATGAGCAAAGATATTAAAGCCTTAGCTGTTGTAATAGTTGTTTTGGCGCTAGTCTGTATAGTGGGTTTTTATTTGTCGCAAATTAATCAGAGTGATGTTAATGGTGATGTTAGTGACCAGAGTTATGCTAATGAAGATTTAATATCATTTGCCGGTGAAGTAACTTTGGTGGATAATGGCCACATTAGCGTTTTAATTAGTAATTCTCTGGACCAATCTCAAGTTGACGAGGAAGCAACTTTTACTTTATATGAGGGGAGTCAGATTTTTAGTGTTTTGCAAGACGGGAGTTATACTGATGCCTTGGAATCTGACATAAAGGTAGGCGAATTTATTGTAGTTTCCTATTACCCAACAGAAAAAATTATTATTCCTGCTGGAAGGGTGGAGATATATAATGAAGATGTGGGGGCAGAGATAGAGGAATAAACTGGTTTTTCTTGTTTATAGCTAAATAATTTTCCACAGGTTATCAATTTCCCACTTAACTAGGTGGGCTTTTTATATCAATTAAAAATTATAGAAAGAATAAAAAAACTTATACTGTCGCCATAAAGACAATAATAAGTAGGAGGAAGGTTTATTATGATTATAGAACTGGCCTTCCATTATCAATAATATTATTGGTTGGTGGATTTTTAACCAAGAGATTTTTGGAGTGAGACCCTGAGAGACGAAGAGATTTCGGCAGACAAGAAATCCTCGGCCTTGGATGTCAATAATAGTGGGTGATTACCACAGTAATGTGTGCGTGCATGACGAGCGGACTATTATGGTTCACCCGCTTTTTCTTTTCCACGCTTATTCTGTATGTTTGTATCTTATGTTTGTATAATATTATTTATGGATATTCCAGTGGAAGTTAAAAAAGAAAAGGATTACAAAAAAATTATCATCCCCATTATTATCTTGCTGGTAATAATTGCGGGGATATTTTGGTTTTTTAACAGAAAGACAGTGAATGAATTTAGTGGTAATTTAGTATCCATTGAAGGACAGGAAATGGTTGTTTCTGGTGTCTATCTTGGCGACGAAATAGATGATTCTATACAAGAGCCCAGAAATGTCAGAGTTGTGATTACCAATGAAACAAAAATTGAAAGAATCTCATTTAATGTGCCCGATACTGATGAGACGTTTAATCCCAGCGAATTGCCAAAAGAGGTTTCCATAATTAATCTGGATACTCTTAAGGACGATACGGAGTCCAATACGCTTGGGTTTTTGATTACGTCTAAAAAGAACATTTATAATAAAAGTAGATTTGAGGCGGAAATGATTTCTTATTTCTTGCCAGTTTTTAGCGATTTTTAAAAGATAATAATGAAAAGACACCTTCTTCTAATACTTCCTCTTCTAATACTCTCCGTTTTCTTTTTTGTTACCAGTCAAGATGTATCTGCTGTTGCCGGAGAAGAGACCAGGAATTATAATTATGAGAAGAAAGGGGGTTCACGAGAATTTGTGGGATTGGTGGGGGGAGCTCATGCGGGGCAAGCCTATGAAGCCCAAGTCCAAGGAGTGCAATGGGGTTATGGCGGTTTTTGGGGGGGTTCTGGAGGTCATGGTACGATATATGGTTGTTTGAATGCTACGGCAAGAATGTGGGATGGTTCCTGCTGGCTTTTTTTTAGAAGACAAGTCGCAGACCAAAAACATGTGCCATTTGGCCCTATAATAAAGAGTATTGGCAGTGATTATGGACCTAAATTTAGATACTTTAGAACGCTTACTATTGTTGACGATGGAAGGATTAATGTTAATTTAACGGTTAGGAGTAGGAGTGCAAGGGTTACAAAATTAACCTTGGATCCATCTGTCACCGTAAAAGTGGGCAAAAGATTTTCCGTTTTTTGGAACACCGAGCATGCAAAAGAAGCACATGTTTCCATGGAGGGAGCAGGTATTGTTTGTGACCATGGCTCTGGGGCGCGTGTTAATTTCAATAAAGAAGGAAGTACGGGATGTACTTTACACAGGACAGGCAAAGCTGCGGTTACAATTAAAGCAACGGGGTCTTTTGATAATGATGTTGACAGCCAGACTGCTTACATAACGGGAGAACCCCTCCTCCCCGCAACATGTTCTCTTTCAGCTAATCCATCAACTGTGGATTACAATAAAAAAACACGCTTACGTTGGACCTCAACAAATGCCTCATCATGTTCAGCTTCTGGTGACTGGTCTGGTTCAAAAGGAACAAGTGGCAGTGAAAGTACAAATAACTTAACTTCAAACAGTTCTTATACACTAAATTGTAGTGGAGAAGGTGGTTCTGGCTCATGTAATACGAGTGTAAGTGTTGGAGCAGCATGTGGCAACGGTTCCATTGATTCGGGTGAACAATGTGACGGAAGCAATTTAAATAATCACTCCTGCCAATCTCGAGGATTTGACGAAGGTACCTTAAGTTGTACTTCCTCTTGTACTTTTAATACATCAGCTTGCAGATCACCGGGCCCTACATGCAATGACGGAATCCGAAACCAAGGCGAAACTGGCGTGGATTGTGGTGGACCATGTCCGGCTTGTCCAACCTGTCATGACGGAATACAAAACCAAGGTGAAACTGGCGTGGATTGTGGTGGACCATGTTCGGCTTGTGGAGGTGGTGGAGGTGT
>Ga0208132_1000318_pt1 | contig 23546 bp, 22 predicted proteins | sample ETNtaG_16_FD_185785 | JGI IMG/M metagenome (GOLD analysis project Ga0208132, IMG submission 185785) | Marine microbial and viral communities from oxygen minimum zone, Eastern Pacific Ocean - ETNP201406SV199 (SPAdes) (version 2) | ecosystem: Environmental > Aquatic > Marine > Oceanic ... | reverse complement strand
AAATCAATTATGTATGAGATTGAAGTAAAACAAAATATTAATTTTAATAATGAAAAAAATGAAAGACCCAGCGTCGAATCAAAACAAAAAAATCTAAACACGAGTATAATAAACGAAATCAATCAACTAAAAAAACTTTAAGATTATGTAACTTTGAATGGGTATGATTTTAATAAAGGTAAGGATAAAATTTAAAATTTTTATGCTGATTTAATTTTTTTTTCTATAAATTTAGAAAAATCATCTTCATCAATCAAATCTTCTTTTTTACCTTTAGGCTGAAAAATTATCATTAGGTGAAGTGGGCAATATGAAAATTTTTCAACCGTTTTTCTTCCGCAAAAAGAAGCACCAGGTTCATTTGGATGACCTTCCATGTATTTACAAGTATGATCAGTAAGTTGCTCTAAATGCAAACTTTTTGCTGGTTCAAAATCTTTATCTAAGAGTAATGATTTAAATTTACTTCTTCTCCCTCTTTTCCGAATGCTTTTATTTGAAAGAGCTGAACTTACGCTATTGTAATGGCTTGAAATGCGTTTTTTTATTTTTGCAGATAAATTTAATCGATGTGCTTTTCCTATAACAGCATTTCTGCTAACACCACCAATTAATTCAGCAATTTGAGAAGCCGTTTTTTTTCCCCATAGTGACCTCAACTGATCAATTTTGAAATCGTCCCAATTACTCATAATATACTATATTTAGTGTTATTTATCGCATTTATAACTAAATACAGATACACACAATACATTAAATAATACAAGTGTTTTTTTTGATTTTTTAACAAAAATTAAAAAAAATGTTTATGAATATTAACTTATGGTTGAATTAAATAATAAATATCAAATAGGGATAAGAAGATTCGGTATCAATTGGATAGGAGCATATTCTCTATACTTAAAAGAAACTCTCAGGTTTTTAAATGTATTTGGACAGACAATTATTGGGCCGATAGTTACTGCAATATTATTCTTATTAGTTATTTCTTTAGCAATTGGAAACGAAAGGCCTGATGTTTTGGGAGTTTCTTTTATAGAATTTTTGGCTCCAGGTTTGATTGCAATGCAAGTAATTCAACAAGCATTTTCACATTCATCCTCTTCTTTATTGATGGGAAAGGTTATGGGAAATATAGTTGATTTAATTGGTGCTCCACTTTCAGCAGAGGAAGTAAGTTTATCAATAATTTTTGCTTCAGTAACAAGAGCATTAACAATATCAATTATTTCAATAATTATTTTTTCGTTAATTATTGAAATAGAAATAAAAAATTATGTTGTTTTTATTCTATATTTATTTTTAAGTTCTTTCATAATGGGAGCCGCTGGATTTATAGCTGGACTTTGGGCAGATAAATTCGATCATATGGCAACTGTAACAAACTTTATTATTGTTCCATTATCTTTTCTTTCAGGTACTTTTTATTCAGTAGATAGACTGCCGGAATTATTAAAAACTCTAAGTTACTATAATCCTTTTTTCCACATGATAGATGGCTTTCGATATTCATTCATAAATAATATGGATGGGTCTATTACATTTGGTTTGATGTATTTAACAATTTTTGCAATTATAATTTGGTATATAGCGTATTTGTTGTATAAAAAAGGTTACAAGATAAAATCTTAATCAAAAAAATAATGAGCCACGTTTTAGGAACATATGCAAGATCTATAAAAGAGAATTTTACCTCTGGAAAAGGAAGTTATTTGTACAATGATAAAAATGAGAAGTATTTAGATTTTGTGCAAGGAATCGCTGTTAATGCATTAGGAACATAACCATCAAGCATTAGTTAAGCGATGAAATCAAATTCAGAAAAACCATGGCATTTAAGTAATTTATTTTTAATTCAAGAGCAAGAAAAATTTGCAGAAAGGATTTGTAAGCTTACAGGTTTTGATGCAGTTGGTTTCCAAAATTCAGGCGCAGAAGCAACCGAACTAGCAATTAAAGCAGCCTTTAAATATTTTTATTCAATAGGCCAAAAAGAAAAAAATAGAATTTTATGCATAAAAAACAGCTTTCATGGAAGAACAATTGGAACTATTTCTGCTGGAAATAATCCAAAACATATCGAAGGTTTTCCTTTGTTAAATAATTTTGATCATTTTGAGTTTGGCAATCATAATGAAATGAATGAAAAAGTTACAGATAAAACTTGTGCAATTCTTTGTGAAAGTATTCTTGGTGAATCCGGGATTAAAGTTATTCCAGATCATTGCTTACAAGGACTGAGAAAGCTTTGTGATGAAAAAAATATTCTTCTAATTTGCGATGAAATTCAAAGTGGCTACTTTAGAAGTGGCAAGTTTTTTGCCTATCAATATTCTGGCATCAAGCCAGATATTGTACCTTTTGCAAAGGCAGTTGCTGGAGGTTATCCTGTAGGAGGCTGTTTATTTACAAAAAAAATAGCAAATTCAATGGGTATTGGAAGTCATGGCTCTACATTCGCGGGATCTCCTCTTGCAATGTCACTTGCAAATGTAGTTTTAAATATAATGACCAAAAAAGGTTTTGAAGAACATCTTCATGAAGTTTCAAAATATTTTTTATTAAAATTAAATGAAGTTCAAAAGGATTTTCCAGAAATAATATTAGAAGTTAGAGGAAGAGGACTTATGATTGGGATCAAAATGCATGATGATCCATCAAAATTTATTAGTTTACTTTTAAAGAATAAATTGATTGTAGTAAAAGCAAGTGAGAATGTAATTAGACTTTTTCCCTCATTAATAGTTAGCAAAGAAGAAATTGACGAAGGTATCAAAATAATTAATAAAGCTTGTAATGAATATAAATAATTTATGAATCATTTTATAAATTTAATTGATATTCCTGCTACAAATTTAAGAAAAATAATTAATGATGCAAAAAAAAGAAAAACAAAAAGAAAAAACTTAAATTTATTAATTCCTGATAAGGATATGCCTCTTAAAGGTAAATTTTTAGTTCAAATGTTCGAAAAATCTAGTTTAAGAACAAGATTAAGTTTTTATTTGGCTATAAGACAACTTGGAGGAGGAGCACTTAACTTAAGAAAAGATGAGCTACATTTCGGGGAAGGTGGCGAGTCCATACACGATACTGCAAAAATTATTTCAAACTATGGTGATGTTTTTATGTTAAGAACAGACTCTGATATAAAACTTAAAAAGTTTAAAAAATATTTAAAAATTCCAATCATTAATGGACTCTCTGTTTCAGGACATCCAACCCAAATCCTTTCTGATATTTTTACTATAGAAGAAATTAAAAAAAAACTAGTATCAAAACTTCAGCTATGTTGGATTGGTGATACAAATAATGTTTTGAATAGCTTGGTTGAGGCATCAGTTAAATTTTCGTTTAAATTAAATGTTGCTTCACCTAAAAAATATCCTCCTAATAAAAATACTTTAAAAATTATCAATAGAAAGCATAGCAAAATAAAATTTTTTAACGATCCAAAAAAAGCAATCTTTCAAGCAGATGTTGTGTTTGCTGACAAGTTTATCAGTATAAACGATAAAGTTAATAAAAAAAAGAAGCTTAAAGATTTTAAAAATTATCAGATAAACAAAAGTTTAACAAAATTTGCAAAAAAAGATTTTATTTTTTTACACTGTTTACCCGCAAGTAGAGGAAAAGAGGTTACCTCAGAAATAATTGATGGAAAAAATTCTATTGTATGGCAACAAGCAACTAACAGATATCATTTACAGAAAAGTATTTTATTATACTGTTTAAATAAATTATAAACAATTAAGGTAATGGTTGTGGATTATCACTATTTTGATTTAAATATAAAATCACTGAAGCTCTATCCCTATCATTCTTAAGTCCTACAAATCCCATTTTATTACCTTTTATCCATGCAGCAGGCTTTAATAAGAAACCATTCAACTCTTCAAATGTCCAAGTTTTATTGTAAGATGTAAGTGCTTTTGAGTATTTGTAGTCAGAAATAGCTACTGTAGCTCTTCCAACCACATTATATAATTTTGGACCTATTTTATTTTTTCCATCTTTATTTATTGAGTGACAGGCAGCACATTTTTTAAAGACTTTTGCTCCATCAGTGACATCTCCCATAGATAAAAAAGAAGATATTTCCACACTAGACTCAGCTTTTGCTTCACTGGATGTTCTAGCTGGTTCTTCAATTTTATAAGCTACAATCCCAGTTTCATTCACCTTAAAAATTATGTCTGAAATTTTACCAATTCCAAAAACTATTAATACTGTAACTAAAATGGCCGCAACCAGCTTATTTATCTCGAATCCCATGTTTAAATATTACTAGAATGGACGTATAACATTAAAATTAAAAAAAATACTAAATTTTACTTTGTTTGTTGCGTCTCAAAGACGCATAAAACGATAATTATTGTGTCAAAAACATTAATTTTAATACCTTCTAGAATGTCAGCAACTAGGTTACCTGGTAAACCACTATTAAAAATTAGTGGTAGCACAATTATTTCTAGAGTTTATAAAAAAGCATTAGAAACAAAAATAGGAGATGTATTTGTTGCCACAGAAGATCAAGAAATATTTGATCAAGTAACTAAAGAAGGAGGAAAAAGTATCTTAACAAGTAAAAACCACAAAACAGGCACAGATAGAATTTTTGAAGCTTACGAAAAAATAAGACCATCAGGAGTTAATTATATTTTAAATATTCAAGGTGATGAACCCATGTTAGATATAAATGATATAATAAACTTAAACAATAAAATTACAAAATTCAATTCTGATATGGGAACATTGGCATGTAAAATAAATGAGAACAACCAGTATATTGATGAAAATATCGTAAAAGTTAAAACAAAAAACGAAATAAATGAGAATAATATTTCAAAAGCTGAAGCTTTTTTTAGGAGATTGGATAATTCAGATAAAGAAAATACTTATCACCATATTGGTATTTATCAATACAAAGTATCAGTTTTAGAGAAAATTATTTCATTAAAACAGACTGATAATGAAAAAAAATTTAGATTAGAACAACTTAGAGCCCTAGAAAATAATATTGATATAGATGTAGTTCTAGCCAAAACATCACCGATTGGTGTAGACAACTGGTTAGATTATCAAAAGGTAAAGAACTTGTTGGAAACAAAAATTAATAGAATATAAGATTAAAATTTATGAAAATTGCTTATCAAGGAATATCAGGAAGCTATAGTGAAAGCTGCATAAAGGAAAATTATTCTGGATGTGAGACCATAGCATGTAAAACATTCGATGAATGTTTTCAATTAGCAAGTAATGATAATAGCATAAAAGCAATTATACCTGAACAAAACCAACTAATTGGCAACATAAATATCGAATTTCTAATTTTTAAATATCGATTAAACATTTATTCAGAACATTTCTTTCTAATAAATCACAATCTTTTATCTTTACCAGGCGCAAAAATAGAAGATATAAAAGCTGTATATTCACATACAGCAGCGTTGAGTCAATCTTCTAGTTTTATTAAAAAACATAATTTAATCGAAAACGTCATGGCGGACACAGCAGGCAGTGCAGAATTTGTTTCTTTAACGAAGGATAAATCTAAAGCGGCGATAGCATCAAAACTTAGCGCAGAAATTTATGACTTAAATATTCTAAAATCTGACATTCAAGATGATAAAGTAAATTTTACACGCTTTTTAATTTTTCAAAAAGATATTGTTCAACCGGAATTTAAAAAAAATGAAAAATATATAACATCTTTTTTATTTAAGCTGAAAAGTAAACCAGCGGCTCTCTTCCAGGCATTATCTGGAATGGCCGTAAGATTGTGTGACATGACTAAGCTGCAATCTTTTCCTGAGAAGGGTACATTTTCTTCATATTTTTTTTTGTGTGAAGTTGATGGTCATATAGAAGAGCAAAAAATTGCTGAATCTTTACAGGACTTAGAGTTACACTGCACTGAATTTCAACTCTTAGGGGTGTTTAAACAAGATCCATTTAGGAAAAAATAAATTTAATTAAGTTTGCTGTAGATTAGAATTTTATATTGATATAATAAAGTTGGGTCAATCAGGTGGATTTAAGGTTAATCCTCCAGGGTCGAAAGGCAGCAAAGGCAGCCATTATTTTCCAGGTTGGTTGGCCCTTTAAAAAAATATGTCAAAAAATTCTGTATTAGCAACAAAGTATAGACCTATAGTCTACGATCATTTAATTGGCCAAGATGTAATAAAAGATACAATTTATAACTCCATTCAATCTAATAAAATTCCTAATGCATATTTACTAACAGGCATACGTGGCACTGGCAAAACTACGCTGGCCAGACTAATAGCTAAAAGTTTAATGTGTGTTAATGGAATTGAAAACTTATGCAAAGAAAAATTTTGTGATAACTGCGAGTCTATTTCAAATTCTAATAATTTAGACGTTTTAGAAATGGACAGCGCAAATAAAACATCCGTAAACGATGTGAGAGAATTAATTGAAATAGCCAAGTTTCCCCCGACTTTAGGAAAATACAAAATATATATTTTGGATGAAGCGCACCAAATGTCCTCTTCGGCAATGTCAGCACTATTGAAGACATTGGAGAATCCTCCCTCATACCTTAAGATAATTTTCTCAACTACTGATCCTCGAAAATTACCTGTTACTATTTTAAGCAGGTGCCAACGTTATGACTTGTCAAGAGTTAAATCAAAAGAGCTATTTGAGTATGTTAAAAAAATTTATGAACTTGAAAATAAAGATAAAGAAAACATCAAAATAAGCGATGATGCATTAAAACTAATTGTTAAAATCTCAGAAGGCTCAGTTCGAGATTGCCTCAGCTTACTTGATCGATTATTAATTACTCAAACAGAAGGTAAAGAGCTAAATTTAAAAATTGCACAAAAAATTTTTGGATATTTCGATAAAAGTTCTTTAATTGAACTTTTTAAATATTTGTTCGAAGGTAATGAAGAAGAAGTAATTAGAATATATCGATCTATATATGATGCGGGAGTGGAACCAAAAGTATTTCTTAATGATTTTTTAGAACTTCTTTATTATTTTAAAAATATCTCATCACTGAAATTAGAAGGGACTAACTTTTCTCTGAACGATGAAGAATTCAAACAAATTTCCGAACTTGCTAGTAATTTGTCTGTAGAAACACTAATTTTGTTTTGGCAGTTCACAATTAAAACTATGGATGAGTTATATATTGTGTCAAATCAAAATCTTTCAATAGAAATGTTTTTAGTAAGGCTTCTATATTTAAAACACATAAAGCAAAATAATGTATATGGAACAAACAATATTAATATCCAAGACAAAAAATTAAATGATCAAGATAAATTGTTTACAACCAAAGATGATCAAAATTTAAGTATAAAGAATAAGACAATTAGCCAGATAAAAAATATTTCTCAAGAGGAGAAAACATTGCCCAAAACCCAATTAAATGAAATTAAAGGAAAAAATGAAATAAAAAATTTTGACGATCTAATAAATATATGTAATCAAAAAAAAGAAATTAAATTAAAATATGAATTAGAAACGAACGTTAATCTTGTTAGTTTTGAAGATCAAAGAATTGAAATTTCTTTCAACGAAAACCTAGATAGAGATTTTGTTAAATATATTTCAACAAAGTTATTTGAATGGACAAATCAAAGATGGATTATAACTCTTTCAAAAAAAACCGGTGCACCAGCTAAAAAACAAATTGAAAAACAAAATAAACAAATTCTATTAGAAGAAGCAAAAAAAAGTATAGTGTATAAAAAAATGATTGAATTGTTTCCAGATGCAGAATTAGTAGATGTAGAAGTAAAGGATAAAAATGACTGATTTTAGTAAAATTTTAGAGAAAGCTAAAGAAATGGAGGCTAATTTAAAAGAGAGCCAAGAGAAAATTAAAAAAATTGAAGTTGTTGGAGTATCTGGTGCTAACCTAGTAAAAGTCACATTAAATGGAGAAGGTGAAATGATAAAATTAGAATTGTCACCAGAATTATTAAAAGAAAAAAAAATAATAATTGAAGATCTAATTACAGCGGCCCATAATAACGCCAAGTTCCGGTTAAAATCAAGAACAACCGAAGAAATTTCAAAAGCAGCAGGTGGTTTTGGCATTCCAAATTTTAAGTGGCCTTTATAGTTCAATAAATGCAAAATATATCAGAGATAGATAATTTGGTTAAATTAATTTCCAAGTTGCCAGGACTTGGTCCAAAAAGTTCAAGGCGAATTATTCTAAGGTTGATCAATAATCGTGAAGAATTAATGAAACCCATGGCAAAGGCCTTAGCGGAGGTTTATAAAAATGTAACTAGATGTAAAATTTGCGGAACATTAAAACCTAGTTCAATTGAATGTAGTTATAATAATTGTAAAATTGTTGAGAAAAAATATAACAAAATTTGTGTTGTTGAAAATATTGCTGACCAGTGGAGCATAGAAAACTCTGGAATTTATCAAGGTTACTTTCATATTTTAGGAGGCACAATTTCTACAACAAACAGTCAACGAAAAGAAGATTTACTTATAAGTTCTCTAAAAGAAAGAGTTAAAAAAGATAATATCGATGAACTAATACTAGCAACCAGTATAACAATCGAGGGACAATTAACTGCATTTTATATTAAAGATTTTTTAAAAGATACTAAAATTAAAATTACAAAACTTGCACAAGGTTTACCAGTTGGTGCTGAAATAGGTGAAAATTTAGATGATGGAACTTTAATCTCTGCATTTAAAAATCGAAAAGAGATGATAGAAAATAAAGATTAGTTTTTTTTAATTAATCTATTTAAATGCAATAGTGGCTCAGTATATCCAGAAGGCTGAGTTCTTCCATGAAAGACTAGTTCGCAAGCTGCTTTAAAAGCAATTGACGTTTCAAAATTTGTAGACATTTTTGTATAACCAGATCGACCAGAACGAAAATAAGCAGGATCTTCTATGTTTTGATTATCAACAACTCTTGCCATTATTTTCATAATTTCCAGAACTTGTTTCTTGCTGCAGATACCATGATGTAGCCAATTAGATATGTGTTGTGAAGATATTCTTAGTGTAGCTCTGTCCTCCATCAAGCCGACACCATTAATATCTGGAACTTTAGAGCAACCGACTGATTGGTCTATCCATCGCACCACATATCCCAAAATGCCTTGGGAATTATTTTTTAATTCTTTTGTAATTTCTTCCATTGACCAATTATGTCTATCTGCAATTGGAATAGTTAGAAGCTCTGAGAGTTTTGCTGGTTCTCTATTTGATAATTCTTTATGTTTCGAAAATACATTAACTTCGTGATAATGAAGAGCATGTAATGCTGCTGCTGTTGGACTAGGCACCCATGAAGTACTCGAGCCAGCTTGCACATGGACAATTTTTTGTTCAACCATATCAGCCATTTTGTCAGGCATTGCCCACATTCCTTTGCCTATTTGTGCGACACCAGAAAAACCACAACTTAAACCAACATCTACGTTATTGTTTTCATAAGTTTTAATCCAAGTTGAAGATTTCATATCTCCCTTTTTAATCATTGGGCCTGCCTCCATAGAAGTATGGATTTCATCTCCGGTTCTGTCCAAAAATCCAGTATTTATAAAAAAAACTCTATTTTTTAAGGACCGAATGCATTCTTTTAAATTTACTGAAGTTCTTCTTTCTTCATCCATTATTCCACATTTAATTGTAAATTTTTTTAAATTTAATAACTTTTCAACTTTTTCAAAAATTAAGTTGGTGAACGTGCATTCCTCAGGTCCATGCATTTTAGGTTTAACGATATAAATAGAATTTACCTTAGAGTTTCCTTTTTTCTTAAAATCATGAAGGCATGCAGCAGATATGATAAAGGCGTCAAGAATACCTTCTGGACATTCAGAGCCATCTTTTAAAAGGATAGCAGGATTTGTCATAAGATGACCAACATTTCTATTTAGCAATAATGCTCTACCGTGTAATTTAAATTTTTTACCCTTAGGAGATATATAACTTCGATCTGGATTTAATTTTCTCAAAATTTTTTTTCCTTTTTTTTCAAATTCTTCTTTTAAATTGCCTTTCATCAGATCTAACCAATTTTTGTATCCAAGAACTTTATCCTCAGCATCTACTGCTGTGACACTGTCTTCGTGATCACAAATAGTTGAAATTGCAGACTCCAAAATGATATCATGTATTGCAATTTTATCTTGATTACCATCTGGATTGTTAACTTCAAGTGTACCATCTTGATCAAACAAAATATCTATATGAAGATTGTTATTTACGAACAAAAGTGAAGATAGGCGATTTGATTTTTTGTTATATCCTACAAACTGTTTAGGATTTTTTAGTTTTAAATTTAATTTATTGTTTTTGACTTCTGGAATATTTGTTAGATTTTTCCAGCTTTCTTTTTTTAAAGGAACATACTTGTCTAAGAAGTTACGAACATATTCTATTACTTTTTTTCCTCTTACCGGATTATAGGTTTTTCCACGTACAGCTCCTTTTTCTTCAGAAATAACATCAGTGCCATATAAAGAATCATAAAGGCTAACCCAACGCGCATTGGCTGCATTTAGTGAATACCGGGCATTTGAGACTGGCACAACTAATTGTGGACCACAAATTTTTGATATTTCTGTGTCTACATTTTTTGTTTTTATTATAAAATCTGAACCATCTTTTTTTAAATAACCAATTTTTTTTAAAAATTCTGTATATTTTTTTATATAAAATTTTTCACCTTTTCTATCTTTATGCCACTCGTCTATTTTTTTTTGTAATTTTTCTCTATTTTCTAATAGCTCTTTATTTTTAGGTGATAGCTCGTGAACGTATTTATTAAACCCATTCCAAAAATTTTCTTTTTTTATTTTTGTTCCTGGTAACAATTCATCATTTACAAAATTTAATAATTTTTCTGAAATAGAAAGATTTTTAATTTTTACGTATTCCTCGCCCATATTAACCCTATACCCCCTCTGTCCTTGTGCCTGAGAGATTTGCTCCTTCGGCGAGAAATATTCTCTTTCCAGAGTTAATGTGTACGGTCCTTTTGCCTGAGAGTTTCCGGGGTGGTTGCTCCTTCGGCGCTACATTTAAGTAATCTCTCCCGATTATTAATTATAAATTTAATTAATTTAGGACACTTTATTGCCTTTTTTAAATATAATAAATAACTTTTTTTAATGAAAAATTATCTTGATTTTGAAACCGATATAAAAAACCTTGAGGCTGAGCTGGATCAGCTTAAAGACCCTTATAACCAAGAAGGTTTATCTGAAGTAGACACAAATAAAATTTTAGAATTACAGAGTGAAATTGAAAATAGACTAAAAGATATTTATTCAAATCTTGATCCATGGCAGACTGTACAAGTTGCGCGCCACAAAAATAGAGCGAAAAGTAAATTTTATATTGATAATCTATTTGAGAATTTTACACTACTCTCTGGAGATAGATATTATGCTGAAGATAAATCTGTAGTAGCTGGATTTGGAGAGTTTGAAAACAAATCAGTGTTGATTATTGGTCAAGAAAAAGGCGAAGATTTAGATTCTAGAATTGAAAGAAATTTTGGAATGATGAGGCCTGAAGGTTATAGAAAAACTATTCGTTTAATGAAACTTGCAAATAAATTTAATATTCCAGTAATTTCATTTATAGATACACCGGGAGCTTATCCAGGAGTTGGTGCAGAAGAAAGAGGTCAAGCAGAAGCTATAGCAAAATCAATTCAGTGCTGCATGGAGTTAACAGTTCCTACAATTTCAATAATTATTGGAGAAGGAGGATCTGGCGGAGCAATTGCATTAGCTTCTTCAAATAAAGTTTTAATGTTACAAAATGCTATCTACTCAGTAATTTCTCCAGAAGGATGCGCAACAATTTTATGGAGAGATCCAAAAAAAACTTTGGAAGCTTCAAAAGCCATGAAATTATCTTCTAAGGATCTTTTAGATTTGGAGATTATAGATGAAGTAATTGCGGAGCCAGTAGGCGGAGCTCATAGAGATAGAGATTTAATTTTAGATAATGTTAGAAGATCATTAAGAAAAAATCTAGAAATTTTTGCAAATATGAGCAGAGATGAAATTCTAATGCAAAGAAAAAATAAATTTTTATCTATTGGTAGAGGAAAAGGTTTTGCAAGTTATTCTGGAATATCTGAGAATTTGTCAATGAAAACTTCAATATTGGATAATATTAAAAGTAGAATTTTAAAAAATAGAAAGTATCTACCAGTACTATTGGTAATAATTATTTTGTTTATATTTATTTCACAATTATAAAGCTCCACAGCACTGCTTAAATTTTTTACCAGTGGCGGGACATTTTTCATTTCTTGGAATTTTTTGACCCTTATTCAAAATTAAAAGACATTTTGGATTTGAAGAAATTTTTTCATTAAACATTTTTTGTTCTTTTGGCTGTTCAACAATTTTAAGATTTAGTAAAATAGTGACTAAATCTGTTTTCAATTTATTTAATAATTTTTCAAATAATGAAAAAGCCTCTTTTTTGTATTCAATTAAAGGATCTCTCTGACCATAAGATCTAAGACCAATCACTCCTCTTAATTGTTCGAGATATTGAATGTGTGATTTCCAGTTTTGATCTATTAGTTGTAAAAAAATTCTTTTTTCAATTTCTTCAGCCTGTTCTTTTCCTAAAAATTTTTCTCTTTCGTTTCTTTTTTGTTTAAACGCTTCTTTAATTTTATTTGAAAACTCATCATTTTTCATTTCTACCAAATCTTTTGCTTCATTTTCTTTTAAAGTTTTGACCAAAATTGATTTAGTTTGGCTTATAAAATCGCTATTTTTTGGATTAGTCAGATACTTTTTTTTGAGTTCTAATAATTTTGTTATAATTTCATCTAAAAAATCATCAGCATAGTTTAGAGATTCTTTTTTATTAATAATATTATTTCTTTGGTTAAAAATTACTTGTCTTTGATCATTTAAAACATTGTCAAATTTTAACAAAGTTTTTCTTATATCAAAGTTTCTTGACTCAACTTTTTGCTGAGCTCTTTCTAAAGCTTTGTTTATCCAAGGATGATCTATACTTTCACCATCTTTTAATCCAAGTTTTTGAAGAACATTGTTCATAGATTCTGAACCAAATATCCTCATTAGATCATCCTGTAAACTAACATAAAAAATAGAATTTCCTTCATCTCCTTGTCGTCCAGATCGTCCTCTTGCCTGATTGTCAACACGACGACTTTCCATTCTTTCTGTTCCAATTACAAATAAGCCTCCCAAAGATTTTATTTCTTCTTTTTCGTTTTTTTGTTCCTTGGGTGATTTTCCTCCTAATTTTATATCAACACCTCTTCCGGAAATACTTGTTGTAATTATTACAGAGTATTTTTTTCCAGCATTAGCTATTATTTCAGCTTCTCTTTCATGGTTTTTAGCATTTAGAACTATATGTTTAATTCCTTTTTGTTTAAGTAGTTGAGAGTAATGTTCAGATTTGTTTACACTTGCTGTAAAAATTAATAAAGGCTGTCCTTTATTATTGCATTCTGTAATTTTTTTCACAATTGTTTCATCTTTTTCTTCTGCAGTTCTAAATATTTGATCATTCCAGTCTTTTCTTATCATTCTTTTATTTGTTGGAATTACAACTACTGGAAGATTATAAATTTCATAAAATTCCTCTGATTCAGTAACAGCAGTTCCTGTGCAACCTGAAAGTTTTGAATATAGCTTGAAGTAATTTTGATAAGTTATAGAAGCTAGTGTTTGATTTTCAGCTTGAACTTCAACTTTTTCTTTTGCCTCTATCCCTTGATGGAGACCATCTCCAAAACGCCTCCCAGGTAGTTGTCTACCAGTTTGTTCATCTATAATTACTATTTGTCCATCCTTAATAATATAGTCTCTCCCATTTTGAAATAAATGATTAGCTCTCAAAGCTTGATTTACATGATGAACTAGATTTATGTTTTCGGGATCATAAAAATTATTATTTTTTAAAATACCTGCGTTAGAAAAAATTTTCTCTACACTATCAATTCCTTTATTTGTTAATAAAACATTTTTATCTTTTTCATCTATTTCAAAATCGCTGCGATCTAAATTTTTAACGAGTTTATCTATAGCAAGATATTGATTTGTTTTATCCTCAACTGCTCCAGAGATAATTAAAGGCGTTCTTGCTTCATCAATCAAGCAAGAATCAATTTCATCAACTATTGCAAAATTATGTCCTCTTTGAGCCATTGATTCAGAAGAAAACTTCATGTTGTCTCTTAAATAATCAAATCCAAGCTCACTATTAGTTGCATAAGTAATATCACAATTATAATTTTGTTTTCTTTCATCATCAGATTGATCGTTATTGATGTAACCTGTTGTAAGGCCTAGAAAATTATAGATCTTACCCATATTTTGACAATCTCTTTTTGCAAGATAATCATTAACTGTCACTACATGAACACCTTTTTTGGATAAAGCATTGAGATATGCAGCAAGAACAATAGTTAAAGTTTTTCCTTCTCCTGTTTTCATTTCTACTATTTTATTTTCATGCAGAACAACTCCACCTATAATTTGAACATCAAAATGTCGTTCGTTAGTTGCTCTTTTAGATGCTTCTCTTACCAGCGCAAAAGCTTCAGGCAATATTTCATTAAATGAAACTCCCTGATTAATTTTTTTTATAAATTCTTCTGTTTTTTTTGGAAAATCTTCATCAGACAATTTAATTACGCTATTTTCTAAATTATTGATTTTAATTACAATTTTTTGAGTTCTATCAAGCTCTCTTTGATTGCTTGATTTTATAATTTTTGACAATAAGTTTAAAGGATTGAGCATTTAATAATTTTATTGGTATATAAATTAATTTTACAGTTTAATATAGTAACTAAATCAAATTTTTAAATAGCATGGTTATTAACATTAACACTTTTTTTAATTCTAGAAATAGAGACTCTAAAATGGGTGATTTTCAGGATTTAGATCATTTAGATGGAGTTTCAATATCCACGACAAGTGCGAATTTATACGGAAATCATAGAGACGATCTTGTACTTTTTTATTTTAGAAATGGAGCAACCCATGCATCTGTTTATACCCAATCTAAATTAATTTCTGAAAATATAAAATGGAATTTAAATATTAAAACTAAAAATATAAAAGCTTTGTTGGTCAATACTAGAAATGCAAATGTATTTACTGGCAAGAATGGTTTTAAAGGACTTAAACTTTTAGCAGATGATTTATCAAATATGTTGACTGAAAGACAAAAAGAAGATGAAGAAAAACCTGAGAAAATAAAAAATTCAGACATACTTTTTGCATGCACAGGAACAATTGGCGAAACTTTTCCCACTGAAAAAATTAAAGCTTCTATTCCAGATTTAATTAAGAAAATAAAATATACACAAAATAAATATATTTGGATAAAGGCCGCAATGGGAATTTTAACAACAGACCTTAAACCTAAGTTAACCATGGAAGAATGTAATATTGGCAATAAACAAATTAAAATTTATGGAATTGCAAAAGGTTCAGGAATGGTTTTTCCAAATATGGCAACCACTTTAGGTTTTGTTTTTACTGATGCAGCAATATCTTCCACTGTTTTAAAATATTTATTAAAGAAAAATATAGGAACAACATTTAATGCAATTTCATGCGATGGGGATACCAGTACTAATGATATGGTTTCAATTTTTGCAACTGGTGAAGCAAATAATTGTAAAATAAATAATGTCAAAGATGCTAAATTAAAACAATTTAATAATTGCTTACATGCAGTTCTGTTAAATCTAGCAAAACGAATCACGGCAGATGGAGAAGGAGCTTCTAAATTTATTACAGTTAATACTTTAAATTGTAAAACTGAAAAAGATGCAAAAAAAATATCTTTTTCAATAGCAAACTCACCTCTAGTAAAAACTGCTATTTCAGGAGAAGATCCAAATTGGGGTCGAATTATTATGGCTTTAGGTAAAGCTAATGTAATTTTAAATCCAAATAAACTGTCAATAAAATTTGGATCCTTAAAAATTGTAGAGAAAGGGCAATTATCACATTCTTTTAATGAGATTAAAGTTGCAGACTATATGAAAAATGAAAAAATTGATATTACAGTGGATTTGAATATTGGAAAAAAAAAATTTACTGCTTATACAATGGATTTAACCAAAAAATATATTGATATTAATTCAGATTATAGAAGTTGATATACTATTGAAAACTAAATTTAAAATATTATATATTAATTATGATTAAATATAAGTTAATCTGCAAAGATTGTTTACAACCATTTGATAGCTGGTTTGCTTCATCTAAAGAATTTGAAAAATTAAAAAAATCAAAATATTTAAAATGCCCAACTTGTGATTCATTAAATATTGATAAATCTTTAATGGCACCACGTTTAGTAAATACAAAAAAAAACAACAATGTTTTAAATAAACAAAAAAATAAAGAAGTCAGAAATGAAATAAAAAAATATCAGAAATTTATTAAAAATAATTTTGATTATGTGGGGAAAAATTTTGCTTATGAGGCAAGATCAATACACTATAATAAGAAGAAGAAAAAAGGTATTTATGGAAATGCTTCTCTGAATGAGGTTAAAGAGCTTAAAGAAGAGGGAATAGAAACTGAAATGATTCCATGGATAAATTATAATGAAAACTAAATCTTTTTAAAGATAGCAATATAATTCACAGATTTATCTTCACTAAGTATCCACTCATCAGTTAATATATTAAATTTAATTCCATCTAACTTATTTAATCTTAATCCGTTTTTTTTTCCAAGTTCATTTAACTTAGAGGGTTCAATAAATTTATCCCATTGATGAGTTCCTATAGGCAGCCATCTTACAATATATTCTGCACCAACTATAGCAAATATATAAGATTTGAAAGTTTTATTTAATGTTGCAACAAACATTAATCCACTTGATTTTAATAGTTCAGAACTTTTTTTTATAAATAAATTTATATCTTCAACATGTTCAACTATTTCCATGTTTAAAACTACATCAAATTTTTTTTTAATTTTAAGTTTTTCAGGTGAAGTACATATATATTTGATTTTAAGTTTGCTTTTTTTAGAATGAAATTTTGCGACATCTATATTTTTTTTTGAAGCATCAATTGCAGTTACTTTCGCTCCCAGTTTACACATTGGTTCTGATAAAAGGCCACCACCACATCCAATATCTAAAATCTTTAAGTTTTTTAAAGAAGTATTTTTTGATTTAGTTTTGAAATTTTGGATAATATTATTTTTAATATACTTAATTCTAATGGGATTAAATTTGTGTAATGGCTCGAATTTTCCCTCTGGATCCCACCATTCATTAGCAATTTTTGAAAACTTTTGAATTTCTTTTTTATTTATAGTGCTCATAATTGATTGATAGTTGACATTACAATTAAGATGTATTTTATCAACATAATTTAATTTAATTAAAAAATTAATATCAATGAAAATTGTTGTTTTAAAATTTGGTGGTACTTCGGTCGGAAGTGTTGAAAGAATAAAAAAAGTGGCTCACATAATTGTGAGCTACATTAATAAAAAATATAAAATTATTGTTGTGTCATCAGCAATGAGCGGTGTTACAAATGAATTGATAAAAAAATCAAAAAAAATAAGCAATTATTTTGATAAAAGCGAATATGATGTACTCGTTTCTACTGGTGAACAGATGGCATGCGCATTAATTGCAGGCCGTTTAAGACATCTTGGTTATAAATCCCAATCATGGATGAGTTGGCAAATTCCAATTATTAGTGAAGGGTCATATGGATTTTCAAGAATTAGTTTCATTAATAAAAATAAAATTATGAAATTTATAAATTCAGGTGGAATACCAGTGATAACAGGTTTTCAAGGAGTAAATGAGAGTAATAGAATAACAACACTGGGAAGGGGGGGGTCTGATGCTTCAGCAATTATGTGTGCAAAATTTTTTAACGCACAAAAATGTGTAATCTATACAGATGTTGATGGCGTTTATACAACTGATCCAAATACTTTAAAAAAGGCAAAAAAAATAAGAGTTATTTCTTATGAAGAAATGCTAGAAATGGCATCATTAGGAGCAAAAGTTATGCAACCAATTTCTATACAAGATGCAAGATTAAATAGAATTGACGTTGATGTAAAATCTTCATTTGTTAGTAAAACAGGAACTTTAATTACAAAGAGAAAAAATATTATTAGAAGCAGGACAATTACAGGAATAACATTCACTAAAAATGATGCAAAAGTAACCCTTGTTGGAGTTAAAGATAAACCTGGAGTAGCTGCATCAATATTTTATCCTCTTTCTCAAAATTCTATAAACGTTGATATGGTGGTCCAAAATATATCAGCTAATGGAAAGGAGACTAATTTAACATTTACTATTAAATCTGAAGATTTATCTAAAACTCAAAGGCTAATTAAAAAAAATACAAAAATAACATTTAGAGATTTAATTGTTGATAAAAATGTTTCTAAAGTCTCAATTGTTGGAGTTGGAATGATAACTACTCCTGGAGTGACATATAGAATGTTCCAAGCATTAGCTAAAAAAAATATTAATATTTTAGTTATATCGACTTCAGAGATAAAAATTTCTGTTTTAATAAGCAAAAAAAATCTAACAAAAGCTATTTCTGCCCTTCATAAAGAGTTTAAATTAGATAAATAAATAATGAGTCTAAGACCGTTTAGAAATATTCGTAGAAGAAAAACCAAAGTAATCAATGTTGGCGATGTTAAAATTGGTGGATATAATCCAATTTCAGTCCAATCAATGACAAATACTTTAACAACAGATGTTAAGGCTACTATTAAACAAATAAATGAGATCGTTAAAGAAGGAGCAGATTTGGTTAGAGTTTCATGTCCCGACGAAAAGTCTGCTATAGCTTTAAAGGAAATTACAAAACATGCTCCAGTCCCGATAATTGCAGACATTCACTATAATTACCGTTTGGCAATAATAGCTGCGGATAATGGAGCAAAATGTTTAAGAATTAATCCTGGAAATATAGGAAACAAAAAAAGGATTCATGAAATTTTGAGTGCGGCAAAAAAAAATAATTGTTCAATAAGAATTGGAATTAATTCGGGTTCATTAGAAAAAGATATTCTTGAAAAATACAAAGAACCTTGTCCAGAGGCTTTGGTTGAAAGTGCATCACGAAATATTAAAATATTAGAAGATCAAAATTTTATTAATTTTAAAATAAGCGTTAAATCATCAGATGTTTTTTTATCTATTGCCGCTTACAGGCAATTAGCAAAAGTTTGTGATTATCCTTTACACCTAGGAATTACAGAAGCTGGTGGTTTTGTTACTGGCAGCATTAAATCTTCTATTGGACTTGGAACATTACTTTTAGAAGGTATTGGAGATACTTTAAGAGTTTCATTATCTGACGATCCAGTTAAAGAGATCAAAATTGCAAATGAAATTTTAAAATCATTAAATTTAAGAAATAGAGGTGTAAAAATTATTTCTTGTCCTTCGTGTGCTAGACAAGCTTTTCAGGTTATTGACACTGTAAAAATATTAGAAGATAAGTTGTCTCATATTAAGACACCAGTTTCTTTATCTATTATAGGATGTGTTGTAAATGGACCAGGAGAGGCAGCACTGACCGATATAGGAGTAACAGGTGGGGGAAAAGGAAATAATATGCTTTATATTAAAGGTCTTCAAACAGAGAAAGTGTTAACAAAAGATATAATTTCTAAGGTAGTTAAGCTAGTAGAAAAGAAAGCACAAGAAATAGAAAATAAAAATTAATGATTCCAGTAAAAAAAGTTGAAGACTTGATAAAAAATCATACTAATCTTGAAAATGAGTTTTCATCAGGAAATATTGACAAAAAATTATTTGCTGAAAAATCAAAAGAATATTCAAATTTAAATGAAATAATTAGAGAAGCAAAAGACTTCATTTTATTTGAAAAAAATAAAAGTAATTTAGAAAAAATTATTAATGATCATTCAAGTGATAAAGAAATTAAAGAAATTGCAGAAGTGGAACTTCAAGAAATAATAAAACAACACGAAATTAATGAAAAAAAAATAAAACTATTTTTGCTACCCAAAGATGAGGCAGATTCAAAAAATGCAATCATTGAAATTAGAGCCGGTACGGGAGGTCTTGAAGCTAGCCTATTTGCTTCGGATTTGTTTAAAATGTATGAAAAAATTAGTCATAAGAAAAAATGGACTTTAGAGATTATTAGTATTTCAAAAAGTGATGCTGGCGGTTTAAAAGAAGTTATTGCTCTGATTAAGGGTAAAAATATTTATTCATCATTAAAATATGAAAGTGGTGTTCATAGAGTACAAAGAGTGCCAGATACAGAAACTCAAGGAAGAGTTCATACTTCTGCCGCAACAGTAGCAGTACTACCAGAGGCTGAGGAAGTTGATGTTAAAATTGAAGATAAAGATTTAAGAATAGATGTGTTCAGAAGCAGTGGACCTGGTGGACAAAGTGTTAATACCACAGATTCAGCTGTTAGAATTACACATATACCCTCAGGAATTGTAGTGAGTCAACAAGATGAAAAATCACAGATTCGAAATAAAGAAAAAGGATTAAAAATTCTTAGATCTAGAATTTACGAATTGGAGAGACAGAAAAGAGATGAAGCCAGATCTAAAGATAGAAAAAATAAAATAGGAACCGGTGATCGTTCTGAAAGAATAAGAACTTATAACTTTCCTCAAGGCAGAGTCACTGACCATAGAATAAATCTTACTATACATAAGCTTGAAGAATTTATGCAAGGAGGCATTTTTGATGAAATAATTGAAAATTTGATTTTGCAAGCTCAAGAAGAAGAGTTAAAAAATTTAAATTAAGATGAATTATCAAACAGTTTTATCTGAAGCTACAAAAACCTTAGGAGATCAATTGATTAAAAATCCAAAATTAGATTGTGAAATTTTACTTTCCAATGCTTTAAAAATTAAAAGAGAAAAATTATTAGTAAATTTAAAACAAGAAATAAATAAAAAAGATTTAAACAATTTTTATATTTTAATTAATAGAAGAAAAAGAAAAGAACCTATAGCATACATTATTGGCTACAAGGAGTTTTGGAAAAAAAAATTTATGGTAAATGCCAATGTTCTGATTCCAAGACCAGATACAGAACACTTGGTTGAAGAAGCATTGAAATATATACCAAAGAACTCTTCATTGAATATTTTAGACATCGGTACAGGATCCGGATGTATAATTCTTTCAATACTCAAAGAGAGAAATAAATGTTATGGTGTAGCTCTTGATATATCAAAAAAAGCGTTAATTGTTGCTAAATATAATGCAAAAATACAACAGATTAAAAATAGAATTAAATTTTTTAACTACGATATTGACAACCTTAACTCCGGTAAATATGATCTAATATTATCTAATCCTCCGTATATAAAAAATTTTAAAATTAACTACTTGGATGAGGATATAAGATTTTTCGAGCCAAAGATAGCATTGCGTGGTGGAATTGATGGATATTCAAAGATTAAAGATATAATTAATAGATGTTCGATTTTGATAAAAAAAAAAGGGAAATTGCTTTTAGAAGTTGGAGATGATCAGATGAATCGAACGACTGAATTGTTAAAAAGGAAAGGTTTTTTTATTAATAAAATAGTAAAAGACTTAGCAAAAAATAACCGATGCATTATATCTACGAAAATTTAGATAAATAATTTTATATTAATGAGAAATTACAGAACAAAAAACAAAAGAAACAGATTTAGAAATAATGCTGAAAGAAGTTTTTACAAAAATGGTAATGAGCAAAAATTTAGTTCAAATTTTTCTACAAATACTAATTTCAAGAGAAAAAATCCAGGCAGAGATAACCAAAATGCTCCAAAGTTGGTTGAGAAGTATACAAATCTAGCAAAAGAGGCTTTATCCAATGGTGATAAAATTCTTTATGAAAATTACCTTCAGCACGCAGATCATTTTAGAAGAATACTTGGAGATAAAGAAAATTTTATAAATAAAGCGCAAAACAACAACGAACAAATCGATAAAAATATCAGTTCTGAAAATAGTGAAGAAATATCAGAACCAAATGTTTCAGTTATAGTTTAATTAAATTCTTTTTAAAATTAATTTTTTTTAGCAATTAATTCTGATTTTAAAACTTCAATCTTAATTTTTTCAATTTCAAAAATTTCTCTCTGTTTGCCTTTAAGGATTTTACCTGAAGGTAATTTTAATTTTTTAGAATTGATTTTTTTTCCATTTACGATTACTTCATAATGCAAATGTGGCCCAGTAGACATGCCTGTTGAACCAACATAGCCTATAATTCTTCCTTGTTTAACTCTAATCCCTTCTTTTATTCCTCTGCCAAACTTTGACATATGTGCATATACAGTTGAGTAAGTTGAATTGTGTTTTATTTTTACACATTTGCCACCACCACCGCACCATCTTGATTTAACTATTTTTCCACTTCCTGACGCCATTATTGCGGTTCCTGTTGGTGCAGAAAAATCTGTACCTTGATGCATTTTATTAAATCCTAAAATTGGGTGTTTCCTCATTCCAAAACTTGAAGAAAGTTTTGCACCATTAATTGGTGTTTTCATTAGACTTTTTCTTACACTTTTACCAAACTTATCAAAATGTTCATAACCCTCTTTAGTTTTAAAAATGTATAAAGGATTTTCTTTTCCTTGAAGAATTAGATTTGCATATATGATATTCCCAGTCTCTACAATTTTTTTATTTTCATCTAAAAAAGTTTCATAAATTATTTGGAAACTATCATTTTTCCAAATATCTCTTTGAAAATCTATTTGAAATCCATAAATTCTTGCAAAATCAATAATCACGTTTGGTTGAATATCAATATCAATTGCAGCAGAATATAAACTGTTACTTATTTCTGCCTCTTTATGTGCAATTACCTTTGTAAGATTTTTTTCAATTTCTGTGTATTCAAAATTGTCAGTTTCAGTGCTATGAGTAAATTTTATTGTTTTAGTTTTTGATTTTTCTACTGAAAATTCTAAAATTCTAACTGGATTTTGTCTATCAACTTTAAACGAAATTTTTTGATTTTTATATAAATTATTTATAAATTTGAATTTTGAAATTTTTTTTAAAACTTTCTTTTTTTCATTTTTGGGAACATCTAATTCGTTCAATATTTTTTCAAATGTATCGCCACTTTCAATTTTAAAATCAATTGTCATATATCTTGGTTTTAGGTTTTCAATAATCGAATAGGCAGTTTTTTTTAAATAGATATTTTCTAAAATTTTGTGAATCGATTTAATTTGATTATTTTTATAAGTGGAATAAAAATTTACAGCTAAAATACTAGTACTCAATAAAATAATTAGCCCAATAAAGTGGATATGATTCCGTATTTGTTTTACTAATTTGATTTTATTCATATTGCACGAATATCAAAAAATCATTGAATTTTGGAGCTTTTTTGACATTTTTTTTAAATCTAATCACTTGATTTCCACATATTTTAGAATATAAGCGTCACACTCAACATAGAAAAGTTGTTTATTATTAGGCTTAATATATATGCCTAATTAGCTATTTTATAAGTAAAAATT
>Ga0208132_1000316_pt1 | contig 23585 bp, 21 predicted proteins | sample ETNtaG_16_FD_185785 | JGI IMG/M metagenome (GOLD analysis project Ga0208132, IMG submission 185785) | Marine microbial and viral communities from oxygen minimum zone, Eastern Pacific Ocean - ETNP201406SV199 (SPAdes) (version 2) | ecosystem: Environmental > Aquatic > Marine > Oceanic ... | reverse complement strand
GTAATCTAACTTTGTCAAAGTATAAATCTAGGTAACGGCCAGAGAATTTTTTCTCTGAAGTTAATTTAGTCTCTTTTAGATCTGACAATATTATTGTATCGATTATCGGTATTCTTTGAGAAGATTTTTGGCTTTTTTAATCTGCTCCCAATCTTCTACAGGCCGATTGTTAGAAGGTGCCATGGTTGCAACTTCCTCTAATATAGAAATGGCACTATCGACCTTTTTTCCCTTGTAATAAGCTTGTCCTAAATAGACTTTTTGGTTAGGCGTTGCCGCACCAGTCTCAACAGCTTTCTCTAACCAAATAATCGCATCATCATTATCTGGCCAAGACAATAGGAACGGAATGTATGGGGATTTATAATGTACTGCACCCAACATAAAATAACCTCCACCATCTTCATATTGTGGGTCCAAAGCAATAATTTTTTCTGAATGATCCTTCATTAGGTCAGCTACCCCTTCCTTTGCAGCGGTGAGAATTCCGTAGACTTCTGACCAACTTCCCAAGTTTACTAAGTACCAATATCGAAAAGGTGCTGAGTTTGGATATTCCGAAATATATTTTTCGCCTAAATCCTTTCCTTTTTGAAAAGACTTTTTTTGAGCCTTTTCATTTTCTCCAATAAATTTCCCATGAAAATAGACGCACTTCATTAATGCCAATGCGGCTTCTTTTTCCACTTTAGGATTTTTTAATGCTTCTTCTAAATGAGATATTGCGTTTTCAATTGGAGAAGGAGCTGCCTTATCCTCTACGCTGCCTATTGCTCTATTTTTAAATGCGGATTCCCCCAATTCTAGGGCAGATTGGCTGAACCCGGCACCTGTAAGTACAACTAGGAGAATTTGAGTGATATTTTTCATTTTCATCACCCAGTTTCCGTTAAAAATTAAAAGTATTCAATGTAGGTAATTTTTAATTCACGTTGAAAATAGTCCACTTTTTCATCATCAAATAGTAAATTATTAAAATCCATTTCAATATGGAGATGCTCAACAAATGTCCATCGGATGGCAGCATTTAAATAGCCACCTCTACTAATGGACATGGTCTTTGCCGTCATGTCATTTTCATTGAGAGCAGCATTATATTCCAATAATAATGATAATTCAGGATTGAATTCAATATCGAACCCAAAGAAATAATTCAAATCCTTATCTCCGTCATTCACCTCTGCAAAATTATAATTGGTACCTGCGTGCACACCAAGATTCCCTAAGGGGGTTTTCCAGTTTTTACTACCAGCAAAATATAATCCCATGGCTTTCACGTCATAACGCATCAATGAATCCGCTTCATTAAAATGACCCAGCCCCTGAGTATTTAACCCAAAAGAAACACCGGGCATGGACTCCGTTTCATCTATAAGACGATATTTGAGATTTGCTTCTGGCCTTGGATACCAAACGAGGCTATCATCGCCTATCAAGTTAGCTGATCCAAAAGAAAGTCCAAATTGGAATCTATCCGTGATGCCCACGCTGAGAGATGTCGTTAGACCACCACCCTTTTGCACTCGCATTTCCATGGCATAACTGCCCCGGACTAAAGTTCCAGCAGATGGAACGGTAACCAATGTTGTTGGAGGCGGATAGGATTGAGCCCACCCAATTATTGGAAGTAAAATAAAAAATGGTATTGAAATGGATTTAAAAAACTTCATTCAATCCTCTAGTATTAGTATGTGGTTAATGAGACATCAATTTAGCCATTGCACTCAATCCAATGCAAGTTCATGGAAAAATCTGTTCACCATACTTTGTCGTTATTGATTGCACTCGATATTTGGGCATCGTTAATTCACCTTTTTCCCCAATTATTATAAATGTAACGCGCTGTTTACCCAATTCTACTACGTGAATCAACAAACTATCCCCATTGGTCAGAACCATTAAATCATAATCTGTTTTAGGGATAAATACGTCAAATGGAACGGTTAAATCTTTTTCCCGAATTTCTTCTAATATAATTGAAATTTCATCCAGTCGATTTCCATAACGCGGCGGTGGTGTTTTATATAATTGATCGGCCGGTGGTTTAACCAATGCCACATGGCTCACTTCTTGCCCACGATGGTCAAACTCCCAGATTTCTTTCCGGTTCGTCAACATATCTATAGAATATGCAAATCGGCGAATGGGTTTTTCCGTTGGTAATGATATCCAAAGTTCACCATTTAATAAGCCCAGGTGATCATAAATAAAATCGATTTTCCCATAATGGTCACCTCGAACATCTGTAAAATGGATTGATTCAATTTGATCGGATTCATTCAGTATAAACTTGGATGCCTGCCCCTCGTAATATCCCTGAATTTGTTTAGGGGTTTCCTTCCGAAATTCTTCTGACCATGGTTCCTCCATCCCATATTGAATCAGGCTATCCGGTCTTTGATCAGTATTTAGGAAATACCGTCTGATCATTTTTTTCTCTGAACCATATTCTAATACTTCACGTTTTATAGATTTGCCATCCGCATCAATCCATTCCTTCATGATAGCCATTTTTTTGTCATTATAAAATACCTGAAGGTGAGATTTTTCAAATCGATCCGTTGCTAACAGACGATCATCAGCCATATAATCATGACCATTTGCATAAAAGCGCATAAAACTCACTTCTCTATTCTGGCCAAAAAGGATATTAACGCTAATCAATATGATTGAAAGTATTCTCATCCTACATCCCTTTGTGGTCGGACATTTGGCTCAAAAACCCATTGGACCAGGATTTAAAATCTCCGCAGGTAATGGTTGATCGCATTTTTTCCATGAGGGTCATATAATAAGTCAAATTGTGGATGGAAGCCAAGCGTAACCCTAACACTTCCTTTATATTAAATAGATGACGTAAATAGGCACGGGTAAAGTTTTGGCAGGTATAACAGTTGCATTCCGGATCTATCGTTTCAAATGATTCTTTATGTCGGTTATTTTCGATATTGATAATGCCCTGACTGGTAAATAATTGTCCGTTCCTGGCATTTCGTGTGGGCAACACACAGTCAAACATATCCACACCCAATTGGACAGATTTAACCAAATCTGTTGGGCGACCTACCCCCATAAGATATCTCGGTTGATCTTTGGGGAGAACACCATCCATTTGCGCAACCGTTTCAAACATGGCATTTTTTTCTTCTCCAACAGCCAATCCGCCAATGGCCATTCCACACTTGGCAAAGGGTATTAACGCTTCAGCACTTCTCTTTCTAAGAGATTCATAGATACTCCCCTGAACAATGGGGAATAGTATTTGTTGCCAATCAAATAATGGACCATTATTCTCTAAATATTCATGGCATTTCCCCATCCAAAGGGTAGTGCGCTCCACTGCTTTTTCAACGATTGATTCTTCTGCTTGTCCCGGGGGACATTCATCAAAAGCCATGATAATATCAGATCCTAAATGGCGTTGGATATTCATGGATACTTCCGGGGTAAATAAGTGGCGACTACCATCTAAGTGGGATTGAAACTCCACACCTTCATCTGAAATTTTATTTAACCGCGCTAATGAAAATACTTGAAATCCGCCACTGTCTGTCAATATAGATTTATTCCAATTCATAAATGAATGAAGACTTCCGGCTTTTTTAATTAATTCGTGGCCGGGACGAATATATAAATGATATGTATTCCCAAGAATTATCTGTGCATCTAAATGTGTAAGCACTTCAGGGTCAATTGTTTTTACCGCACCTTGGGTACCAATTGGCATAAATACGGGCGTTTGTATTTCACTATGGTTTGTCTTGAGGATACCCCGCCGAGCTGACGTTCCTTTGTCGCTTTGAACGATTGAATATTTCATCAAAACAATAGATGGAACGCTTCACCCACATTTGAAACGCCTGATATTTTTATACCCTTTGGTGGCTTTTTCATGCGTTTTACATTGGCCGTTGGTGCAATTACTGTTTTAAAGCCTAAAGATTTTGCTTCATTGATCCTTGCAACTAATCGGCTGACTGACCGTACTTCGCCACCCAAACCAACTTCACCAATTAAAATAATAGATTTGGGTAAAAGTTTATCTCGAGCACTTGATGCCACCGCCGTTATAACAGCCAAATCAGCAGCAGGATCATCTATTTTGAGTCCACCGACTAAATTGACAAAAACATCTTTGGTGCCCATGTGGGTTCCCAATCTTTTTTCGAGGACAGCCAACAGCATGGCCAATCGTTTAAAATCAAACCCATTTACGTTTCGCTGGGGTGTCCCAAAGTTTGCGTTAGAAACCAAAGCTTGAACTTCCACCAAAATGGGGCGACTCCCCTCCAAAGATGGAAAAATGGTTGATCCAGAAATATCATCCCGTCTTTCCGCTAAAAAGAGCTCCGATGGGTTTTTCACCTCAATGAGACCATTCGATTCCATCTGAAAAATGCCCACCTCATTAGATGTCCCGAACCTATTTTTTGAAGATCTGAGAATGCGGTGGTCATGTCGATCATCTCCTTCAATGTATAAAACAATATCTACCATATGCTCCAGCATTTTAGGCCCAGCTATGACACCTTCTTTTGTTACGTGACCAATAATTATTACGGCTATATTTCTTTGCTTGGCCAATTGAAGAAGTTGTTGGCCGCATTCACGAATCTGACTAACGGATCCGGGTAGGGAATCCAACGCATCACTGAAAACGGTTTGAATGGAATCAATCACCAATAGCTCAGGTAGAACTAAAGAAACTTGATCTAGTATCCCCTCTAATCGGTTTTCAGATGAAAGGTGCAAGGTATCCGAACTAACATTTAACCTTCGGGCGCGCAATCCAATTTGTTCTTCACTTTCTTCCGCAGAAACATAAAGAACCGGTTTTGAAAATGCAGGTAATATTTGAAGTGCCAATGTGGATTTTCCAATTCCTGGGTTCCCGCCTAATAAAATAAGTGATCCCGGCAATAGTCCGCCGCCCAAGACTCGATCCATTTCTGCAATCCCTGTTGGAATTCGATTTAAGTCTTCTCCTTGTAGAATATCCGTTAATTTGTGAGAATCACGAACAATACTACTCATATCTTTATTGCGGTTTTTTGAAACCTTAAATTCGCCGAGTGTTCCCCATTCCTTGCAGGATGGACACTGACCATGCCATTTGGGGTGGTCATTTCCACAGGCTGAGCAAAGGTATACAGTTTTAGATTTTAATTGAGGCATTTGGACGGAAGAAATTGAATCAGGAAAAAGGTAGAATCAAGCTGAAAGGTATTGATTTTCTACCAATCATACCCAATAGATAAAAACCATTGGGGCTTAGAGAAACCGCTATCAGTCCAATCATATGCCGCTTCAATCCGTAATAAATAGATAAAGGGGACTTTTATTCCATAACCAATAGATCGAATCCACGGTGAAAAATTTTCTGGTATATTATTTCCGTATTTAGCTTGTAAAAATGCAAAGTCTGAAAATTCACGGCGATCATCCCAAGCGGCACCAATATCCATAAAGATATGCCCACGGATATTCCCTAAAACCATTTTCATGGGGAAACCCAATTGAAAATATTGGATAAATGGAAAACGAAATTCAAGATTGGCTAAAAGTACATTTGTCCCAAATCGCTCTGAATAACGTGCCCCACGTAGTGGATAGGCAAATTCAGAAAAATAAATATCCTGAAGCAAAGTATTATTATTACTATCTAAAATAACATTCCGCCAGCGCGTTTCTCCAGATGTTTCATCATCAACACCATCAGTAGATCCTGTTCCAAAAATCCAGTTCTGCATGCCGCCTAAAAAGTACTTTTGTGGGTTTTTCCCTGTACTTGTCCCAAAAAATAATCGCCCGGCAAATGAATAATCTCGAGTAATCATTTGATATTTTCGCATATCAATCTTTAGTTTTTGATAAGAAATTCCCTTATCACCCATGGCGGGACTCATTTCAAATGTCGTATTTTGACGAAATCCATCCACAGGGCCCGTGTAGCCAAAAACAGCATTGTCATATATATAGCTCAGAGTGGGATTGGCCGATACAAAACCATCATCCTGTATAATTTCATTTTTGTTAAGGTAGGAATCAATATTAAATAATTTGTAATCCAAATTATGAATAATTAAACCCGCATCAATTCGATGAAACCGGTTGAATGGTCGTGATGCCATAGCCGCCAAACCGTAATGACGCATTCGAGCTGTTAAATCAGTCGGCAATCCCATTTCATTAAACGCATATCCTGCATAAAAGAAATCGGCTTGATGAAAAAGAGTAAAATAATAATTCAATCGATTTTTTAAATAGGCGTAATTCAGATAATAATCGCTATTTTGCAATGAAATTTGCGATTCCATGGCAACAGATATTTGGTGATCCCCCATAATATCACTGAAATAAAACATGAATAATCCTTGATGGCCAAACACATTATTATACCCATAAGCACCCTGAGCAATATCGAGGCTAAATCGAGTTTTATAAGCTTGTGGAATGTAATCACCATCATCCTTTTTATAAATTGAATCTGGCTTAGAATCCAAGGGCTGGTCTCTCATAGATTCTTTATTATACTGCTCATATTCCCAAGCAAATATATATGTGGAATAATCAGTCGTATTTGCGGCAGTACCTTTCAACTTATGTTTCCGTAAATCAGCCAACTCTTCCTGATCATTTTCTTTGCGATTTGCAATAAAATTGGTTGCAGAAACAGAAGTTGAATCTAAAGCCAACGGATTGTTGATACGGTAAATATCCCAACCAAGACCAGCGTACCCCGCAAATATCAAGGTGCCATCATCACGAGTAAGACTCAATTGAAAAAGACCTGTGAGTAAGTTAGTAACAACTTGCGATCTACCTGAATTCAAATCATGGCGAAAAAGATTCCAAGTCCCTTGGTAATCACCTGTATAAAATAAGCTGTTATCTGTATTAGCAAAAATTGGATAATTTTCATTATAATCCGTATCTGTAATTCGAGTTACATCTCGAGAATCAACATCAATTGTATAAATATCTTGATGGTCGTAATTATGGCTCAGCATGTCTATAGCTGTTGTTTCACCTTTGTTACTAAGCCCGCCACGATCAGAAACAAAAACAATAGTTTTCCCATCCGGACTCCAGGATGGTTCTGTATCAGAAAAAACATCAGCCGTAATGTTTATTTTTTCTTTGTTGTCTAAATCATAAAGATAAATATCACTGGCACCGCCTTCGTTACCTACAAATGCCAATTGTTTACCATCTGGACTCCAAGATGCTGTAAATACACCATCCAAATTAAAATTTATTTTTTTCTCCTTCCCCGTATTGACATCAATCAAATATAGCGCATCATGGGCCCCGGATTTTGCAGCAATCACGATCTGTTTACTGTCCGGTGACCAACTGATTCCGGGCTGAAGAAATTTTAATTCCTCGAAGTTAATTGACCGATTTCCCTTAACAACTCTGTCAATTTTTTTGCCTGTAACCGCATCCAATATATAAACATCCATATATCCTGACCGATCAGAAAGAACGGCAATTTTGCTTCCATCTGGAGATACAGTAGGTGAAACATTATAAAAGTTTTTATCTTTTTTATGATCAGTTAATGGTTTTGCAATATCTTTTACTTCATCCCGGCCTGCAACATCGGGATAGTATTCTTTTTTAATATATTTATGCCATTGTTCAGTCAATTCTTCAAAATCCATTCCCAATGCTTCTTTAAATCCCTTTTCTGCATTTCCATGACGTTTCATAGCTTGGAATATTTCACCAATTTTTTCCCGTCCATATTTTGTTGCAATAAACCGCCAAACAGATTGTCCACCTTTATAGGCTAAAAAATATTCCAATTCACGGATCGTTGGAATTCTCTCATTGATGGCCAAATCACGAATGGTCATATCTGCCTGAGTATCCCAATTCATAGATAGATATTCGGCCAAACCTTCATTTGCCCAAAGCGGAATTCGAAGGTTCATACCTCCGGCAATCACATTTTGCATTCTACCACCATAAACCAAATCATTAATCATTGCATGGACCAATTCATGATGAATCACATGCCGAAATGCAGCATAGTCACCTTCAAAAGGAAGGACCACCCTATTTTTAAATAATTCAGTTACACCACCGATCCCTTCCTGCATGTATTGACCAATCACATTCGTTTGTTGAAATTCATTATGTGAATGGTATACAATTATTGAGACGCGTTTTTTTAAATTCCAGCGAAGGTGCTTTGCTATTTGTTCATAAGCATCTGCTGCAACTTCCATCGTAAAATGTGCCAATTCCATTTCATCGCCATAATAGTAAACATCAAATTGAGGTGATGATATAAATTGCCAATCATAATCACGATACTGCACTTTATTTTGCCCAAAAGATTGGGCGTTGAGCATCATGGATGAGATAAGAAGAAGTATGAAAATTATTCGTTGCATGCTTTTATATAGTCGAATTTAATCTATTAGTTCCTCAATTTCGACGATTATCAACGAAAAATGTTAAAATATTTTTTGTTAAAATTTTATAGTTTCCAGATTGACTAGCCCATAAGCGAAACAGTATTTTAAGCACTATGGATTTGCCCATCTATTTTATTTCCGACATCCATTTGATGCTGAACAGGTCAACATCCGAGGTGAAACGACAAAATAAGTTGTTCCAGTTTTTTCGTCACGTGAAGAAATCAGGTGGAACACTTGTGATCAATGGAGACCTCTTCGATTTCTATTTTGAATACAAAGATGTTATTCCAAAGGTCTTTGTTCCTTTTTATCATGAAATATTAAAATTACGGGAAGCGGGAATAAAGGTACATTTCATTCTAGGGAATCATGATTATTGGGTTCGAGATTTCATCACAGATACTCTGTTTGATTATACGTACTTCTCGGATACATCATTTGAAATAAATAAAAAGAAGTTTTATGTAACCCATGGGGATGGTTATTTATCCTGGGACTTGGGATATCGAATACTCAAAGGGTTTCTTCATTCCAGACTATTCATATGGTTTTATCGTATGATTCATCCAAGAATCGGATATGCTTTTGCCCGATGGATTTCTAAAAAAGGTGAAAATTATTTACATTCAGATGCCTATAATAAAAAAATATGTGACGAAATGGCGATTCATGCGCAAAAAAAGTTGGATCAAGGGTTTGAATATTTTATTACAGGCCATTATCACCAAGCGAAGGATTTACCCCTGAATGGTGGTAAATTAATGATTCTCGGAGACTGGCTTAGTTTTTTTTCTTATGTAAAATTCGATGGTCATGATCTGAAATTAAAATTTTGGGACAATCATGAAACGCCTTAATATTATAATTCTACTATTTGTTTCGCTCGTTTTTATAGACGGCTGTTCCATGATAAAAAAATTCTGGCCGGGGAAACGGGGGCCCAAAGATGATATTTCATATGAGTTAATTGAAAACCTCAGTACCGCTTTTAGTGAAGGAAAACTCCAAGCACTTGAGGAAATGATTGCCATTTACGATGACACAAACCAACCATTCGATGTTCGAATTGCCGCGGGAAAAGCTCTGGCAGAAACCCAACACCCTACCGCTTTAAATGCTATTTCAAAAACCGTAGGAGATGCGGCAGCGCTGGATGTGACTTTTATGATCGCTTCGATTGAATTGTTAGCTGAATTTAAAGATGATCCACGTGCAGCAGATGCAATGGTCAACGCCATGAATAAAGTTGAAGTGAAAACCAATTCTCTCCAAATGGCATTGGTCCAAAATTTGAATCGGGTTCGAACCAAAGATCAGGTGTTGGCTTTGCTGGATCTTTATGAGGTCAGCCGAAACAATTTTAATCGTACCGAAAGATTGCTGACAGAAACATTGGGTGCCTTGGGAACGGATGAAGTAGTTCCGATCCTCACAAAAATCTCAAGAGATCCCGATGTAAACTTGGGTATTCGTAACCGCGCGTTGGAAATTCTCGGAAAGAAAGACCCGTCTCAAGTGGCCGGTGCTTTCGCCGAACTGTTGGGAGATCCTCAAACCAATTTGGAAGTTCAGGATTTCGCCCTAAACACCATGAAAGGCGTCAAAGAGGAAAATCTTATTCTTGCACTGCTCCAAACTTATCGATCCGGCAAAGACCAGTATTATAATTTGCTTACCACATTGTTAGAAGCATTGGGTGAATTCAATGATCCTGAAATTCGCAGCGCTGTGAAAGCCATCGCCATGAATAAGGACTATCCTTTGGACATACGGATGAAAGCAATTGAAAAACTATCGGATTTAGGGGATAACACTGTGATTCCAACCATCATGCCCATCCTATCGGACCCGGAACAATACAAGCTCCATGCCGCTGTGATTCAGACCGTTAAGAACCTTGGTCAATATGACGCTTATGAACAAGAAATTCATCGGCGGACTTTTGAGGCACATCAAAAAGCGGTGACCTTAAATGAATAAATTTATTTTATCCATCATAGTAGTTGGTGTTTGTTTTGGCCAAGATGAGGCCGACACCACCGTTACCGCTCCTGTTGATACAACTGACCTTGTTGAGCCGGATACAGTTCAGGCAATCATCCAGGAGGAAATTCCAAAAACTACGGAACCGACTGCTAATGATACATTGGTTCCCTTGCCAGATGTTCGTGAACTGGGTGACAAGACAAATAAACTCCCTTTAGGCGAACCTTTTTTTGAATTGAAATCGAGCATTGATTTACTCCACCAACAAATGGATTCTCTTAAGCGAGTGATTTCCGTTTATGAAAAAGAGAAGGGTGCAATACCGACTATCGATGAAGAATTACTGAACCTTATTAAAATTCCTCAATTGCGCCATCGAATTGAACTGCAAAATGGTACCATAGTTAATGGTGAAATAATTCAAGAAGATGATTTAGGCATCATTGTTCAAACATCCATCGGCCAATTGTCCATTGAAATGGACCGGGTTGTAAACATCGTAGAAGATTTGCCACCCAATGCTAAGGTTGAAATAATGGGAGAGCCTTTTGTAAATGCGTTCCCGGATCGGGAAGAAATCTCTGGCGTCGTTAAGAATGTTGGTTTAAAACGGGCAGACTTTGTCCGAGTGATTGCTCATTTGTGGACAGCGACAACAGAACTGGTTCAAACAGATTCTATTTTTGTTACAGGGAAACAACAAAAATATTTAACGGGAATACGAACAGATACGGCACTTGAGCCAGGATCAACCAGCGAATTTAAACTCACCATCCCTTTGTCCGATGAGGATAAAGTTTCCTATCGAACCTATGAAGTCCGTTGGGAAACATATAAATAAATCTATTTATAAAATAATTTGTTGGGAAAATTTCTCATACCATATGTGCTAATTATTGAAGTCCGGCAATTTTAACCATAATCGCATTTTGAGCATGCATTCTATTTTCAGCTTCATCAAATACAATTGAATTCGTTGACTCCATCACAGCATCGGTCACTTCCCGACCTCGCTCCGCTGGAAGGCAATGCATAAACAAGGTTTCTTTTCCTGTTGAATTCATCATAGCAGAATTCACCTGAAAGTCAGAAAAAATCTTCTCCCGCTCTTCTGCCTCTTCTTTCTGCCCCATGGATGCCCACACGTCCGTATAAATTACATCCGCTCCAGCGACCCCGGATTTTGGCTCATTTGTTATTTCTACAGTTGAAATACCCGCCGATTCAACCAGTTTTATGGGTTCAGCATCAGGTTCAAAACCTTCAGGACAAACGCAGGTAAAATGAAAAGGAATTCGAGTGGCCAAGTGGAGCCAGGAATGCACAATATTATTTCCATCTCCCACATAAACAATTTTCATATTATTCAAATTACCTCTATGCTCATAAATGGTCAATATATCAGCCATAATTTGGCAGGGATGGTTATAGTCCGTCAAACCGTTTACCACTGGAATTGACGCATATTCCGCTAACTCTATCATATGTTTATGATCAAATAGTCGTGCCATAATCATATCATTGTAACCGCTAAATACACGAGAAATATCTTTGATTGCCTCTCTTTTTCCAATTCCAATATCGTGGGGTCCTAAAAATAGGGCGTGCCCGCCCAAGCGGAAAAATCCTGTTTCAAAAGATACCCGTGTTCGAGCAGATGGCTTAGCAAAAATCATCGCGAGAGAATGATCCTTAAACGGTTTATAATCTTCTCTGTTTTTTAGCTTTGCCTTAATCTCTTTGGCTAATTCAAGTGTTTCCCAAATTTCATCGGTTGTAAAATCGGTTATATGTAAAAAATCTTTCTTCATTATTCATTTCCACTTTTGATTTCTTGTTCCATCTTCCCTGACCTATTATTCCTATAATATATATTTACTTAAGTCCTGATCCTCAACAATATCTTGCAATTTTTTCTCAACCATTTTTTTCGTTATGGTGATTGTTTTCTTTCGACCACTTGATTCTTCAAACATATATTCATCCAATAATGTAGTCATCACTGTATGAAGCCGTCTGGCACCAATATTTTCCATCTTTTGGTTTACCTCAACGGCGATCTTGGCAATAGCACGAATGGCATCCGTATTAAACTTTAACGTCACATTTTCGGCACCTAATAGGGCCATATATTGCTTAATTAACGAAGATTCAGGATGCTTTAAGATTTTAACAAAATCATTCATGGATAACTTATTCATTTCCACACGAATAGGAAAACGTCCTTGGAGTTCTGGAATCATATCTGATGGAGAGGAGACATGAAATGCACCAGCAGAAATAAATAAAACATGATCAGTTTTAACCATACCATATTTTGTAGGGACTCGACTACCCTCAACAATTGGCAACAAATCTCGTTGAACACCTTCCCTGCTCACGTCGGGACCCGATCCTCCCCCATCTCGATCGACGATTTTATCAATTTCATCCAGAAAAACAATACCGTTATTTTCAACTCTTTCTTTCGCAGAGCGCACCAGTTCATCTTGATCCATGAGATTATCTGCTTCCATTTCAATCAATATATGACGCGCATCCGAAACGGGCATTTTACGCCGCTTGGTGTGGTTAGGCATGACGTTAGATAACATATCTTTAATGTTCATTCCAATATCTTCACCGCCACCAATTGGTCCAAATATTTGCATTGCAGGAGCTGTATCTTCTGTTACTTCTATTTCTATTTCACGATTTTCAAAATCACCATTTTGTAATTTTTGGCGCAAACGATTTCGGGTTTTCTTATGTCTGGCGACCTCTTCTTTTGTCGGTTTATGCACACCATCATTTGGAAATAAAGAATCCAATATTCGTTCTTCTGCGAGACTTTCGGCTAATCCTTTTACTTCAATTTGTTTCTCTCGCTTAACAATACTCATTGAGACATCAGTCAAATCCCGTATGATCGATTCTACATCGCGCCCCACATAACCTACTTCTGTAAATTTACTTGCTTCCACTTTTACAAAAGGCGCTTTAGCTAAAGATGCCAACCGACGAGATATCTCAGTTTTGCCTACACCTGTGGGTCCAATGAGAATAATATTGTTCGGAACAATTTCATTTCGCATTAATCCTTCAACTTTTTGGCGCCGCCAGCGATTCCTTAGTGCAATGGCCACTGCACGTTTGGCATCCGACTGTCCCACAATATATCGGTCCAATTCCGTTACAATTTGTTTAGGTGTGAGTTGGCTCATTTGGACTCTAATACCGTAATAGCATCATTGGTATAAATACATAACTCAGCTGCAATTAAGAGGGATTTTTCCACAACCTTTTTCGCGGGATAGGTGGTGCTTTTCATATAGGCCGTGGCTGCAGCCTGGGCAAAACCACCACCAGAACCAATCGAAATAATTGGACCATCCGGCTCAATTACATTTCCATCACCGGATACAATAAAAGCGTGTTTTTTATCCATAAGGGCCAACAAGGCTTCCAAATGGCGAAGAAATTTATCTGTTCGCCATTCTTTGGCTAACTCAACAACAGCCCGGGTTAAATTCCCTTCATATTCATCCAATTTAGATTCGAATTTTTCAAAGAGAGTAAGTGCATCAGCGGCGGCACCGGCAAATCCACCAAGAATGATTCCTTTTTCAGATTTAAATTTTCGAACCTTAATCGCTTTTTGCTTAAAAGCCATGTCACCAAAGGTGACCTGTCCATCACCACCAATAGCAATTTGACCTTTTTTTCGCACACCTAAAATGGTGGTTGACCGAATTTTTACATCCATCTATTTACCCAATAACAATTTAAATAACCGTGAGTCTGAGGGTAAAACCAACATTGTTTTATCATCAATTATTTTCTTATAGGCATCCAATGTACGTACAAATTCGTAGAATTTTGGATCAGCAGAATAGGCATCAGCATACACTTCTACAGCCTTCGCATCTCCTTCTCCGCGAATCCGTTCTGCTTGTTTATAAGCATCGGCTAATATAATGGTTTTATCTCTATCAGTCGTGGCGCGGATTTTTTGTGCTTCTTCTTCACCTTCTGAACGAAATTTATTGGCTTGCCGTTTTCGCTCTGCATCCATTCTGGCATAGATGGATTCCTCATTTTGAGATGGGAGGTCAACACGACGGATTCGAACATCCACCACTTCTATACCGTAATCTTGAGTTGCCCTATTGCTGGCCACAGTCACTTTTTCCATGAGTTCTTCACGATTCTCCGTGATGATTTCAACCATGTCATGGGTTCCCAACTCACGGCGGAGTTCAGAATAAACAATATCATCCATACGGCTGAGAGCTGTGGGGATTGCCTGGACTGTTTTAAGAAATTGAAGCGGATCTACAATCTTCCATCGGACATAATTATCAACAATGAGCGATTTTTTATCTTTGCTCAATATTTCTTCCGGTGGAGAATCGTATTCCAGGAGACGGTTATCAAAAACATTTTTTTCCTGAATGGGAAAAGGTACCTTTATGTGCAGCCCTGGTTCAGTAATAATCCGGACTGGCTTTCCGAATTGAAGGACAACAACCTGTTCTGTTTCATCCACAATAAAAATGGATGTTAAACCGAGAAAAACAAGGATCACCCCTATGGCAGTTAATATTTTCTTCATGATTATTTATCCCCCTGAGGTTTTAAGTTCAACAAATTAATCAGATTCCCACTTTTTGCATCGGGAACTATGATTTTTTCTTTATTTGGTAATATCTCTTCTATCGTTTCAAGATACATTCGGGTTTCCGTCACCCCTTTTGCCTTACGGTATTCTTTAAGAATTGCACTAAATTTGGCAACGTCACCTTCAGCCCGAGCAATCCGAGCTTTTTTATACCCTTCTGCTTCACGGATCATGGCCTGAGCTTCACCACGTGCTTTTGGAATTATATCATTCCGATATCCTTCCGCCTGGTTTACCATTTTATTTTTATCCTCTTTCGCCGATGCCACATCTTTAAATGCCGCAATCACTTGTTGGGGCGGGCTCACATCCTGCAGTTGAACTGCCACCACTATGATACCCGTCTTATATTTATCCAGGATACTTTGAACCAATTCCTTTGTTTCTTCCTGAATCATGAATTTTCCCGATGTGAGTGCTTCGTCAATATTATGGCGTCCTACCACGGTTCTCAATGATGCTTCCGATGCTTCTCTCACTGTTAATTCAGGTTGAATAAAATTAAATGAATATGCTTCCGGATCTTTAATCTTGTACTGAACAATCATTTCAGCATCAACGATATTTTCATCCCCTGTTAGCATCAAGCTTTCCCGTTCCACGGTTTGATATTGATTCTTTCCGACGGAACGGAATCCAATTTCAATACGCTTTACTTCTGTGACTTTGGGCGTTTTTACCGTTTCGATAGGATAGGGAAAATGGTAATTTAATCCCGACTGTGCGGCCCGAGAATATTTTCCGAATGTTTGGACGACACCAACTTCATCTGGCCCCACCACATAAATCCCTGTGAGTAGCCACAGGACTAAAGCAATTCCTAAAATTGGAAGTGCTCCTATTGTTATTGAGGGGACTTTTATTTCCTGATCCCCTACGATAATTCGTTTGTATTGCATATACTTCCTCTTCTTTATTGTGTTAATTGTCGTCGCAATCGTGCGACAGGTAAATTTAATTGTTCTCGGTATTTCGCAACCGTTCTTCTCGCCATCGGAAACCCGACATCCTTTAGTTTAGCAGCTAAATCTATATCCGTAAATGGTGAATCTTTATTCTCATCATGAATCAATTTCTTGAGTAATTCTTTAATCGTTTTTGTGCTGACTTCTTCACCACCTTCAAGTGTATACCCTTCCGTAAAGAAGGATTTTAATTCAAAAATACCATAAGGTGTATCCACATATTTCCCTCTTGTGGAACGACTGATGGTTGATATATCCATATTAATTTCACTGGCAATATCCTGAAGTTTCATCGGAACTAAAGAATCAACCTTTCCATCAAAAAACTTAGGTTGTTTTTTTATAATTGTTTCCATGACCGCAGTCAGTGTATGCCGTCTTTGTTGAATTGCCTGAATAAACCAGTTGGCTGAATCAAATTTTTCTTTTAGATAATTATGCGTTTCTCGGGCAGTGTCCTTTTGGTTCAATAATGTTAAATATTCATTACTTAAGTTGAGATCAGGAATCCATGAATCATTAACAATAACAACCCATTTACCATCTCGTTGAACGGCGAGTAGATCTGGAATCACGGTTTCAATTCCTGAACCAATTTTACCTTCACCGGGTCTAGGGTTCAAATGGGTGATTTCTTCAATGATGTTGCTTAGCGTTTCTTTAGAAATATCCATTTTTTTTTGAAGACATTCATAGCGGTGATTCGCAAAATCATCAAAATAATTTAATACAACTTGGTAAGCTAAAGATTGCTCCTTCCCTCTCATCTGAATTAAAAGACAATCTTGCAGATCTTTGGCCGCAATGCCCGAAGGGTCTAGCTGCTGTACTTTTTCTAAAACAAGACTTACGTCTTCGTTCGACCGATTATAACGGTCGGCAATTAATACCATATCCACCGCTAAATATCCATTTTCATTCAGATTCCATAGTAATTCTTCTGCAACTGCCCGTTCCCAATCTGATAAGGAAAAACTATCCAACTGGCGCACCAACCCCTCCACAAAATCCACTTGTTCCGCCATCGGAATATCTCTGTCTTTTGACCTCGCATTATCATATATATTCGCAGGCTCATACTCATCTGGATCTTCTTCATAGTCAACTTCTGTAGGTTCGACTTCTGCCATTTCTTCACTTTGAGATTCATCTGGCTCTAATACAGGATTACTCTCTAATTCATCTAATATTTTTTGCTCAAGATTCGCCACATTAAGTTGAAGAATACTTGCCTGGAGCACCTGTTGAGGTGATAAAGTATGGCGTTGAGATTGTGTCTGCTTTAATCGAACCATCAGAGTCGGAACTTTTCACCGAGGTATAGCCGGCGTGCTTCTTCATCATTTGCCAATGATTCAGAAGTACCGGATTTCAAAATTTTTCCATCAAATAATAAATAGGATCGATCTGTAATGGATAATGTTTCTCGAACGTTGTGATCAGTAATTAATACACCAATGTTTCGTTCTTTCAATGATTTTACAATGGATTGAATATCCTCGACCGCGATGGGATCAACACCTGCAAATGGTTCATCCAATAGGATAAAATCCGGATCAATAGCTAAGGTACGAGAAATTTCTACACGACGACGTTCTCCACCAGACAAATTATTTCCTATATTTTTTCGAATATGTTTAATGGATAAATCATCCAGTAATTTTTCAACTTTTTCCGCTTGTTCTTTCTTGGTCAAGTTTGTCATTTCCAGAACAAGACGCAGATTATCCTCAACAGAGAGTTTCCCAAAAATAGATGGTTCCTGGGAAAGATAGCCAATTCCTGAACGACTGCGTTGGTACATCGCTCGGTTAGTTATATCACGTTCATTCAAAATAATGTGACCTTTTGTTGGTTTAATCATACCGGTAATCATATAAAATGTTGTCGTCTTTCCAGCACCATTTGGACCCAATAAACCAACAATCTCACCTTTGTTTACATTCAAATCCACATCACGAACCACCCACCGCTTACCATACCGTTTATACAGTCCGTTCGTACTTAATTTTTGATTATTATTTTTCATTTTCGTTCTCATGAAAAACACCGGTCGGCTTCAGTATTTTCCAATTATTTAATTCCACATCCGATTCAAACCCAATCCCATAAAGTGTATCTTGACTATCGGTAATAAATTTAACAGGATCATCTGTAAACACATTTTCTTTCACATTATCCCATGCTAGGGTATCTGTAAACAATGTAACACCACTATCTGAAACCACAACAACATTCCCAATCGCAATCAGAAAATCTTCCTCTTCATCAACTTCCGCCATTTCTGATTTTAAGTTTGTCGTATATACTTCTTCTGAATTAAAAAAATCGGCATCCACATTTTGGTCCAGTAAAATATAATGTCGTTCGTTATATTTTTCCAGATGTCCTGATCGAATAATTGCCCGTTTCGCACCTTCGTTTGTAAGCGTAATTGTGGCTTGCCAACTTTCAGCATCAGGACGGCCGATTCGAGATTCTCCAGATTTTGTATTTTCTGTTGTTTCACAACTTAAAATAAAAAACCCAACGAAAAGAATTTTAACCAAATTATTCACTATTGGTTTTGCACCTTTTCCCTTAGGCCGTTAATGACATCAGTTAAGCGACCTTGTTCTGAAAGAATCCATTCCACAGCTTCTCTAAAAGCACCATGTCCGCCTGGATTTTTTGTGACATGAACCGCCACATCTTTACAGGAATCAGAAGCATTTTCCGTAGCAATGGGTACCCCCACAATCGCCATAACTGGAATATCAATCATATCATCTCCAATATAAGCAATTTCATCATCTTTTAAATTGTACTTCTCTTTTAAGATTAAATAAGGTGGAATTTTATTTAAAGTACCATTATATACATTTTCTATCTTGAGTTCTTTTGCTCTTTCTGCTGTCGCATCTGAGTATCGACCAGAAATAAGTGCTAATTCCATTTTTGCTTCCCGGAGAAGTACCACACCTGCGCCATCCATTACACAAAAACGTTTTAGTTCAATACCATCTTTTCCCTTATATATCGCACCATCAGTCCAAACGCCATCTACATCTGAAATAATCATTTTTACTTTTTTGATATCGTACTTCATCCATTCACCGCTTCGTGTATTTTCATCAAATTAAAAAGCAAATCTTCCAGTTGATCCAATGGCCATTGGGTAGAAGCGTCAGATTTGGCCTCAATTGGGTTATCATGGACTTCTAAAAAAAGGCCATCACACCCGGTAGCCACAGCAGCCTTAGCCAAAGTGGGGATCATATCTCGTTGGCCACTTGTCTGATATACATCGTGTATTCTCAATAATCCAACACATTCATTGTCATTCCCTTTTATTACAGGTAGAACAGATATTTGAGATTCCCGTTCTTCCATTGTGGTTATCGTATCCAATAATGATGTTTCAATATTAATGGAAACTGGGTTAGAAGTCATTATTTCGCCAACAGTCAATTGGTCAATATTCCCATTTTCGGCCAAACACCTTCGCAGATCTCCTTCTGTGACAATGCCTGATAAAACCGACCCTTTGTCTATAACCACCGCCGCGCCTTGAGGTTTTTCTGTCATATCAATGATAACTTTTCGAATATTATCGTTTTTACTTACTGTCGCAACATTTTGAATAGGCTGCATGATATTTTTTGCTTTAAGTCCAACTGATTTATCGCTACTGGGTATTTGCGCAGAATGGGTGGCATCAAATACCACCGGAAATCCTAATGATTGCATAGTGGGAATAGCCGTCATATCCGACACAAGACCATATCCGAAAGAAGTTCCTCGTTCTGTAAGTAAAACATTATCATTCCCTGTGGATTGTACTTTCTCTATCGCATGGGCCATAAGACCCGGTGCCAGGAAATGACCTTTTTTTATATTTATTGCTTTTCCAGTTTTACCGGCCGCAACTAACAGGTCTGTTTGGCGACAAAGAAACGCGGGTATTTGTAATACATCCACCACTTTCCCAACGGCTTGACATTGACTTGGAAGATGGACATCAGTCAATACAGGTATACCTATTTCACTTTTTACTTCAGCAAGAATATTCAACCCTTCTTCCATATTCAGCCCTCGAAATGACCCAACTGTAGATCGATTGGCTTTATCAAATGAACTTTTGAAAATAAAGGGGACATTTAATCTATCTGTAATACTTTTAATTGCTTCTGCCATCTCCAAGCTATGGGCCCGGGACTCAATAACACAGGGACCTGCAATGAGGGGTAACCCCTTACCTCCGAAAGTGACATTACTAATGATAACCTGTTTACCCATTTTTATTTTCCATTTAAATGTTTTACTGACGCTTTTATAAACTCTCTGAAAAGCGGATGTGCCTTACTCACACGGCTTTTTAACTCCGGATGAAACTGACCCGCTACATACCAAGGATGGTTTGGCAATTCAATGATTTCAACAAGGTTCAGTTCCTTGTTTATTCCAGAAATCTTTAACCCATTTTTTTCCAATCGATCCCGGTAACGATTATTAACTTCCCAACGATGGCGATGCCGTTCAGAAATCTGTTTTTTTCTATAAGCAGAAAAGGATTTAGTTCCCGTTTCAATTTGGCAATCATAAGCACCCAAACGCATGGTGCCTCCTTTACGTTTAATGGCTCTTTGTGATTCCATTAGATCGATTACAGGGTAGGCTGTCTTTTTATCAAATTCCGTACTATTGGCTCCTTTTAGTCCACATACATTCCGTGCAAACTCAATCACAGCACATTGGAGCCCAAGGCAAATCCCTAAAAAGGGAATTGAATTTTCACGGGCATATTTACAGGAAAGAATTTTGCCTTCTGACCCTCGGGAACCAAAACCCGGCAGTAATAAAACACCATCCATATTATCAAAAATTCTTTCAGCGTCCTTATCCGATTTTATATCTTCCGTCGCGACCCAATTGACATTTACGCGGGCATCATTTTCAACCCCGGCATGGATAAAGGCCTCCAGCACACTTTTATAGGCATCTGGAAGTTCAGTATACTTTCCGCACATGGCAATATTCACTTGATATTTCGGTTTTTTGTACTTTTTGATAAACGTCTCCAAATAAGATACATCTACTTTGCCTGGGAGCTCCAGACGATCCATTATAATATCCCCCACCTTTTGATTATAAAGAGTCAAAGGAACCTCATAAATGCTTTTAACCTCTGTGCCCTCAATCACATGATCTGGATTTACATTGCCAAAGAGACCAATTTTTTGTTTCACCTCTTTGGTTAATGGATATTCGGTTCGAGCCAAAATCATATCTGGGGTCAAACCAATTTCCCGTAACTTCATCACCGAGTGTTGAGTCGGTTTGGTTTTTAATTCTTCGCTTGCCTTGATATAAGGAACCAATGTTACGTGCATAATCGTATGGTTATGGTAGCCAACCTCCAAAGATAATTGCCGAATCGCTTCCATAAAAGGCAGACTTTCTATATCACCAACTGTCCCTCCAACTTCACAGATTACTATATCATATTTTTTGGGTGTGTTAACCGCTTTTATTCTGGAAATAATTTCATTGGTAATATGTGGAATCACCTGAATAGTAGCACCGAGATAATCACCCCGCCGTTCACGATCAAGAACAGTACTGTACACCTGCCCAGAAGTGGCATTATTATTCTGGCTCATATTCACATCAATGAATCGTTCGTAATGACCCAAATCCAAGTCTGTCTCTGAGCCGTCATCCAAGACAAATACCTCTCCATGCTGGTAAGGGTTCATTGTGCCTGGATCCACATTTAAATAGGGATCCAGTTTCAAAATCGTAACACGAAGGCCGGCGCTCTTTAATAAATATCCAATGGATGCAGCAGCAATTCCTTTCCCCAAACCGGAAATGACACCACCCAATACGAATATATATTTAACAGGTTTTTTAGCCACGATTTAGTTCCTCTCAAACTGTTTTAAATCATCAATAACATCAATCCCCTTGGTCACTTTATCTGTCAGAATCACTTTAATTGGTATCCCGTTATCCAATGCTCTATATTGCTCCAAATTCAATAATCGCTCATTATCAGATGGTTCTAATTCTGTGTATTTCTTTAAAGTGAATTTTCGATATGCATAAATTCCCATATGATGGTAATAGCCTCCCATCTCACTTGGCACAGGCACCCGTCTGAAATTAACTGCAAAACCACCCGCATCCAGCAATACTTTTACCGCATTTACATCCATGATTTTTTCTACGTCCATATCTTTACCTGCAACTGTAGCCATTTCAATTGTTTCATCTTCAAACTGTTGTACCAATTCATCAATTAGGAGGGGGGGTATCGTGGGCTCATCTCCTTGAATATTCACCACCACATCTGCTTCAATATCAGCCACGGCTTCCTGAATTCGATCTGTCCCTGAAACATGGTTATCCGAAGTCATAATCGTTTTTACTTTCCAATCGGTGAGTACTTTATTGGTTTCATCTGCATCAATCGCTACGATAACATCTTCTAATAATTGGGATTTTTTCGCTCGTTCATAAACATGAACAACCATGGGTTTCCCATCGATGAGGTGTAGAATTTTTTTGGGGAAACGGTTGGAATGGAGCCGTGCCGGAATCACACCAATGGCTTTCATCAAGATTCGCCTCTACTGTATAGAGGCAAAGGTGGGACGAATGTGAAATGCATCCGATGTTCCTCAATCTTGTACCTATAGCTTAACATTATCTAATTGTATGAAAAATATTGGGGAAATTTAGGTGAACCATCTTGCCTCCACAAGCAGGTTCAGAGAAGATTTTATTCGAATCTCAGAGATTCGATAGGATCCAGATTGGCAGCCCGATATGCAGGGTAAATGCCAAAACCGATACCAATAAAAGAACAGACCGCCATACCGTAAAAGGCCCAATCCATGGGGATCACGGCGGGGACTTTAAGGAGGAGGGCAATGAGGTTCCCCCCGGCAATCCCTAGAATAACACCCACAATGCCACCGAACTGGCTTAAGAAAATGGCCTCCATGAGAAACTGGGTGAGAATATCTCGTTTTGTAGCGCCAATGGCCTTTCGGACGCCGATCTCCTTGATCCGATCCGTGACGGAAACGAGCATAATATTCATAATGCCGATCCCGGCCACAAGCAACGCAATAACGCTTACGGCACCGGCAAACAATTTAATTCCACCAGTAAAACCGGCGAATGTTTCCATGAGTTCCTCGTTGGATATAACAGCAAAATCATTCTCTTCTTTGGGAGGCACCTTGCGAATAACACGCATCAGACCAATCACTTCATCCATGGTTTTTTCATACAATTCAGTCGATTCTGCTTCAACATTGATAGCTAAGGATGTCCATCGATTAGAAAACCGTTGGATATAAACTGAAATCGGAATCATTACAAAATAATCCTGGCTCTGACCGAAAGCTTGTCCTTTTCTTTCCGTAATACCAATGACTGTATAATCCAGTCCTTTAATTTGAATGACCTTCCCAATGGGATCTTCAAAGGGAAACAGGATATCAGCCAAATCTGGCCCAAGGATGGTAACGCTGCGATAAAAACGAATAT
>Ga0208132_1000313_pt1 | contig 23713 bp, 21 predicted proteins | sample ETNtaG_16_FD_185785 | JGI IMG/M metagenome (GOLD analysis project Ga0208132, IMG submission 185785) | Marine microbial and viral communities from oxygen minimum zone, Eastern Pacific Ocean - ETNP201406SV199 (SPAdes) (version 2) | ecosystem: Environmental > Aquatic > Marine > Oceanic ... | reverse complement strand
CTTAGCGTGACAATATCCTTTTTTTTCAAGTGTGTGAAGGACTTTAAGATCTTAGCTCTTACTAAGTTTTGAAGTTTCGTAGATTTTGCTTTTCTACTTCTATTTTTCATTAATTATTTGCAACGCCAGAAGTAGAGACACAAGGTCTCGATCTTAACCAACGCGATGAGCAAGTAAGTTAAAAAATCACAAAAATTATTTTACAAAGGTTTGAAAACCTTAGATGGGAACCAGGTAACTAGTTCCGGAAAGATAAATATCAAAACCAGAGCAATTAGTTGCAGTATAATGAAAGGTATTACGCCACGATAAATGTCAATTAAACTCACACTAGGGGGGCAAACACCTTTAAGGTAAAATAGTGCAAAACCAACTGGAGGAGTCAGGAAGGAAGTTTGTAAGGTTACTGCGACCAGCATAGCAAACCATGTCAGTTTAGGATAATCGACAACACCAAAACCATTAATTTGCAAATCAAGGGTGGCGATTACCGGAGCCAACAATGGTAGTATGATTAAAGTAATTTCGATCCAGTCAAGAAAAAATCCAAGAAAGAAAACTACAACCAAAACAAAAATAATCAAACCAGTAGGACCCAATCCTAATCCTGTAAGAGCAGATTCGATTAATTGATCTCCGCCACATTCACGTAAAACCAAAGCGAATACAGTTGCGCCGACAAAGATCGCAAAAATATAGGCAGCAGTATTCATGGTGTTAATCACCACGTCTTTTAAAACTTTCCAAGTAAATCGTTTGAATAAAATAGCAATTACTGTAGCTCCTATGGCACCGAAGCCCGAGGCCTCTGTAACAGTTGCAATACCCATGAAGATTGATCCAAGAACAACCAATATCAAACCTGCGGGAGGTAGGATGTCATACAACGCTTCCAGAACATCTTTCAAATTTACTTCTCTGTGATCTGCGGCAAGCGGAGCTTTTTCTGGATTAATTTTACAGTAAACCAGGATGTATAGAATATAAAGAAAGCCAAGAATTAAACCTGGAAAAACAGCTCCCATAAATAAATCAAGTATGGGAATTGCTAATTGATCCCCCATAAGCACCAACATGATGGAAGGTGGAATAAGGATACCGAGACAACCTGATGCGGCTATAGTACCTAGTGCCAGCGGTTTATCGTAATTTTGTTTGAGCATAACTGGTAAAGACATCACGCCCAATAGCACAACCGAAGCACCAATTATGCCGGTTGAGGCAGCAAGAATAATTCCAATCAAAGCAACGGTAACCGCTAGGCCACCTTTAACGTTACCAAATAATCTTTGCATTGAGTGCATCATCCTTTTTGCAATTCCGGATTTATCTAACATTAACCCCATAAAAATAAACATTGGCAGCGCGATTAGCACCCAGTTATCCATAATGCCAAAGATACGACCGACCAAGAGCCCGAGAGTGTTGTAATCAAGCCCGGTCATTGTCCAATGCATGACGTTATCGGTAAACCAAGCGATTCCGCCAAAAGCAATGCCAACGCCAGCTAAAACCCATGCAACTGGAAAACCCGTGAAAAGTAGTGCAATGAAAGATATGAACATTGCGATAACAAGATAATTTTGTGCAACCATTAACGATTTCCTCTCTCTTTAAAATGTTTATGTTGTATCATTATCTGGCCTGTCCTTTGTATCGAAGTTTGCGTTTAGGAATGCATAATTGTGGACGCAACCAATCGCCTCCCCACCATTTCTCTGTGGGATCTTCAACAATTTTATATGGGTACAGTAATAGTACTGTCTCTCGTACCAACTTAGCCACTGAAGCAATCATTAGCAATAACATCGAAAGTGGAATTACTGATTTGACGATCCACCGATGAGGTAACCCCATTGAACTTTGGGAAGATTCATGATGAGTAATAGCATATATTGTATAATCAAGACTAAAATCAAAAATAATTATAAGAAACGGGAACAAAAGCAGAAGAATACCGAGAATTTCAAATATGTGTTTAAGTCGTTCCGACATGTGCATACGGACAATGTCAATTCGGATGTGAGTATCATTAGTGACTGCATACGCTAAACCAAACATGACTGGTACAGAGTAAAAGTGCCACTCTAATTCTTCCATCGGTACTAATGGCCACCACAAAAGAAGTTCATTACGGTGAAAACCGTAGCGCAATGTAACCGTAAGCAAAATAAGAAAAATCAGCACCACGTTCAACCATGCGATGAACCCAACAATACGCTGAACAAAATTATTAAGGTGTGTAACAATCGGTATGTGTACGTCTTTATTGCCGATCAGCCCAGCTTCTTCTCTATCATAAGACACAAGAAATCACCCTCCGTAGTCGTTTCACCTCAAGTATGACAGAATAAAAACCATTTGCAATTGACTTATATCAAATTTGTTTGTTGCAAACGGCTCACATTCATACAACAAAAAATATGGCGGAGTTTATGTTCTCCGCCATATAATTAAGTTAGTTAATCAACCTTACTTGCTCTTTATACGTTTTGTTCCAGGACGTGGCAAATATGCCCATTCGTTCCAGATTGCATAGTTTGCACGAAATGCTTGAAGATCGTCCCAAACTACTTTGAAAGCAGGATCTTTAGCGATCATTTCTGCGACCACTACATCCCAATTTTCTTTAAACGTAGCTAGCATCTTAACAGACCAGTACTTGTTTATAGTGCCTGCTGCAGCATTTTCTTTCATTGTGTCAAACTGCATTGATTCACCCATTGCTAATGCGTCTGCCATAACAGCTCTGCAAGCTAGCTCAACAATTGTACGTTGTCCTGAACTCATCTTATTATTCCAAGTATCTTTGTTAACGATTAAGTCAAACAAAGTAGCTGGTTGATGCCATCCAGGGAAATAGTTGTACTTCAGAATTTTATTTATACCCAATCTCTTATCGATCGCAGGCATAGAAAATTCTGTTGCATCAATTGCACCTTTTTGTAAGGCTGGTACGATTTCACCGCCAGGAAGTTGAGAAGTTGCTACTCCCAATTTTTCCATGACACGCGCACCCAGACCAAAGAACCGCATACGCAATCCTTTTAGATCTTTTGGTTTTTTGATTTCTTTTGAAAACCAACCAGAAGTTTCTGGCGCAATGATACCACATGGAATGGATTGAACGTTAAAACCGGCATCATCGTACGTTTTTTGCCATAGTTTTCTTCCATTACCATAGTAAACCCAAGCTAAGAACTCAGGCGCATCAGGACCAAAAGGAACTGCTGAAAAGATCGCTCCTTTGTCTCCCAATTTACCCATGTTGTAACCAGGTGTTGTATATCCAGCATTGACCTGTCCTTTAGAAACAGCTTCTAGCATTTCTTTAGGTGGAACCAATTTTTTTGGTTCGTAGGTCTTCATTGTAAGGTCTCCTCCTATAGCATTGATGTGCTTAGCAACCCATGCTGGAGATGTTCCCAGTGCTGGCAACGTAGTTGGAAACCAAACTGGTACCTTCAATAAAACTGGTTCAGCAAATGAAGCGTTTACCATTAGAACAAACGACACTAATGAAGCCGCTACTATGCTTAGTAGTTTTTTTATCATTTTTATTACTCCCTATATTTATTTATTATTAATAATTAATAAAAAGTGGAATAGTTAAACATATTGTGCGCTAAGAGTCATATTGCACTGCGCAGTGCAAAGCTCCATTGCAAAACATGCAATGCTCTAAATGATGTTTTATTATTAGATAATTTTATACAATTTGACCTAGATCAATTAATATAATTTAATCAAATCAACCGTAGGTTAGATAATTACTTATGATGTAGGAAATTACGTTCAACACACATGGCAATGCCCATTCCGCCTCCAATACACAAGGTAGCTAGCCCTTTTTGAGCTTTTCGTTTTTGCATTTCATGTAGTAATGTTACCAATATTCTGGTTCCTGAAGCCCCTACTGGATGTCCTAGTGCGATTGCTCCGCCATTGACATTAACTTTATCAACGGTCCAGCCTATTTCTTTATTCACTGCAATAGCTTGTGCAGCAAACGCTTCGTTAGCTTCAATTAGATCTAATTCGTCTTCACCCCATCCGGCTTTTTTTAGAGCGAGCTTAGATGCTGGAATAGGTCCTGTTCCCATAATTGAAGGATCCACTCCACATTGTGCCCAAGAAACAATTTTAGCTAATGGTTCGATATCTTTTTTATTAGCCATCTCGCCTGTCATTAAACATACTGCGGCAGCTCCATCATTAACTCCTGATGCATTTCCTGCGGTAACTGTTCCGTCCTTTTTAAAAGCGGGTCTTAATTTTGCTAATTTTTCAACTGTTGATTCCACTTTCGGATACTCATCTTTACCAAATTCAATTTCTTCCCTTTTAACTTTTACTTTTACAGGAACAATTTCGTTTACAAACTTCTTTCCCTTGATTGCTTCGGCAGCTTTTCTTTGAGAAGCAGCCGCAAAATTATCTTGTTCTTCTCTCTTAATTTGAAATTTCTCAGCAACATTTTCTGCCGTTATTCCCATATGATATTGATTATAAGCGTCCCACAATCCATCAATGATCATTGAATCTTTCATTTTGCCTTCACCCATTTTTATGCCCTTACGAATATTCATATAGTGAGGAGAATTACTCATACTTTCTTGTCCGCCAGCAATCATTACTTTGCCATCTCCAGCTTTTATGGAATTATAAGCCATAGCAACTGTAGCAATTCCTGAACCGCAAACTAAATTTACTGTAGTATTAGTTGTTTCATTTGAAAGTCCGGCAAGAATAGATGCTTGTCTAGCTGGATTTTGTCCTGCTCCCGTAGTCAAAACTTGTCCCATATATACCATATCAATTTCTTCTTTTTTGAGTTCAGAATTTTCAATACATTTTTTTATTACAGCAGAACCAAGTTCTGGTCCCGTTTTTGAAGAAAGCGATCCATTGAATGAACCAATTGCAGTTCTAAAAGCACTTGTTATTACGATATCATCTTTTTCCATAAGATTTCTCCCCTGTTTTTATCTTTATTTTATTCCGCTGATTAATCTAATAACCTGAGTTGTTTTTTTAATAGCGTTGTACTGTTCATTGGACTTTAGATCAAAAGAGCTTTCTACGTTTGTCATTAATAGTAAAGCAAAAATTATGTGCATATTATCCTTTATTGTAAGTACTGGCCGCCATTTATTGAGAGTGTAGCGCCAGTTATAAATGAAGCTTGATCACCGGCAAGATAACTTACCAGCGAGGCTATTTCATGAGGTTCGCCTAATCGTCCCACAGGGATTTGGGAAACGATTCCTTTTAAAATCGCTGGATCTATTTTTTTAACCATTTCTGTTCCGATGTATCCTGGAGCAATTACATTTACAGTTATTCCCTTATTTGCATTTTCTAAAGCAACTGCTTTTGAAAATCCTATAATGCCTGCTTTTGCAGCACTATAGTTTGACTGTCCGACTTGACCTTTTAATCCATTTATCGAGCCAATAGAAATAATTCTTCCAAATTTTTTCAAACGCATCTTTTCAATTGCGCATCGTGTAACATTAAACATTGAATTCAAATTAGTATTGATTACCGCGGCCCATTCTTCTGGGGACATTTTGTGGAGAAATCGATCTTTGGTAATTCCGGCATTATTAACAAGAATATCAATATTAGAGCCAAGATCGTTTTCTATTGCTTCAACTATTTTTTTGCAGCTTTCAAAATAAGCTGCATCGAATTTATAAGTCTTTATTCCAGTTCTTTTTGAAAATTCTTCAGCTCTTGCATCATTTCCAACGTAACTGCTTACAACTGTGTAGCCATCTTCTTTCAATTTTATGGCAATGGCCTCCCCAATTCCTCTTGTTCCGCCTGTAACTAATGCAATTTTTGTCATTCCTATTTCCCAAAGTCAATTGACACGAATGGAGAAGAAAAAGCAAGCAAGAAATAATGTTTTAAAGGATTATAACCAAATTTTGCTTCTTTTGCTTGTTCAAGTTCAAGTTTTTTCATTCGCTCTAACTTAATATTTGCTTCTTTAATTAACATAGCTAATATAAGCACTTCGGCTTCTTCATGAAAACCTTGTCGAGCTAAACTATCTACCGCTCTAACACATCCTAGCTTTTCGAAAAAATTCCACACTTTTTTTATCATATTTTTTATCCTTTTTTTTATCATCATTATAATATTTTTCATCTATTCACTTAAGCTTAACAAGGCCAACTTTTATCATTTCTTCAAGGGGGAAAAGCTAAAATTTTATTGGCCTTGTTAATATTTTATCATTACTTCTTTAATGGCGCTGATGCTTTGTTGCTTGCATTAGCTGCAACATCTTGAAGTTCACTTAAACCTTCTAAAAATCTTGTGTTCAAGATTGCAAAAGTTTCATTAGCTGTTTTTTCGTAGATTTTTACCAAATCAGAAACATTTGCTTGTGCTGCTTCAATTGACTGTTTAGTAAGTGCAATTGATTTAGCTGCATTGTCCTGAGGTTTTCCGCTAGTAAGATCTGAACCAGCTTCTTTTGCGTTTGCAATAGCAGAATTTAAAATTTCTACTTGCTTTTTAGCAAAAGTATTGAAGCCTTCATAGATTGCCTTTGAAGCACCTGCGTACGCTTCTAAGGTTTTCTTTGAACCAGCTGTTGCTTGTTCATTACTTCCAGCTGTTGGTAATTTAACAGCAGACAAAAACTTTTGATAATCGAAGAAATCAAAAGGGTTTGTGTAATCGTTAGTCATATATATCTCCTTATATTTATTATTATTGTTATACATATAGGCACGCTTATATTGCATTGCAATATAATAAGCAAGAAAAATATTGCGGTGCGACAATATAGACAAAATCATGCATTTTAAGTCAAAAAAACGTTGTTTTTCACACATAATTTGATGTTATTTAAATAAGTGATTGCTGCAATACAATATAATTTTATTGCATCCGCATCATAATTTGAATAATCTTGTATCCATGGAAATAAAAAAAATTAAGAAGGATAAATCTAAAGACAAGACCAAAGCTAAAGTGGACTCAACCGACTTTAAAGAATTAAATTTTAAAGGATTAAATGAAATTTTTGAGAATAATCTCAAACTGTATGATGGTTTTATAAAAAACAGTGGTAGTTTTATAAAAAACAATGGTAGTTTTACAAAAAACGTAAAAGAAGATCAAAAGCCAGAAAAAAATTCTGTGAAGCAAGATTTCAACCCCCAAGATCTATATAGCTTGATTGCTCCAACCACGAATAGAATTCTTGAAAGTTTAAATAGTTTTTCTGCTAAAATTCATAAAGATCCTTCATTACATTTTGAAAATATGCATATTTGGCTAAACGATATTGTAAAACTAAATTATTATTTTTTATCAAAAGCTTCCAATCAAGAAGCAAATCCAATTATCGAACCAAATAAAGCAGATCAAAGATTTTCAAGCAAAGAGTGGAGTGAAAACTTGCTTTTTGATTTTGTAAAACAATTTTATTTAATCACAACCACATTACTTGAGAATCTTGTCGAAAAAGGAGAATTTGATGATCCAAGACAGAAAGCTTATTTTAAATTTTATATTAAACAAATAAGTATGGCCATGTCTCCATCCAACTTTGTGCTTACAAATCCAGATGTTTTAGCAAGAACAATTGCGGAAGGTGGTCAGAATCTTGTAAGGGGATACGAGAATTACAAAAAAGATCATTCGAAACATCCTTTTTTTATTTCACAAACAAAACTTGATGATTTTGAAGTTGGCAAGAACCTAGCAACAACAAAAGGGGAAGTAATCTATAAAAACGATATTTTTGAACTAATACATTACAATAGTGATACGGAAAAACAATTTGAAAACCCGTTATTAATAATTCCTCCGTTTATAAATAAATATTACATCATGGATTTAAACGAGAAAAAATCACTCGTTAAATTTTTAGTTGAAAATAAAATCAATACTTTTTTAATGTCGTGGAAAAATCCAGGCACTGATTCAGGGGATCATGAATTTATAAATTATATTGAAGATGGTGTTTTGGAAGCCCTCAAAGTAGCTTGCAAAAAATCTGGAGCTTCAAAAGTAAATGTAGCGTCCTATTGTATAGGAGGCACTCTTTTGGCAATGACTCTTGCGCACCTAAATAATATTAAGAAAAAAGAAACGTCTCTCTTTACTTCGTCTACACATTTAAAAAATGTTAAAATAAAAGATTATATTAAATCGGCAACTTTCTTTGCAAGCCTTGTTGATTTTAAAAATTTTGGAGATCTTCAAATGTTTATCTCGGAAGAACAAATTAGCACTATAGAGAAGGAAATGGAGAAAGTTGGATATTTTGATGGAAAAAATCTATCTGCTGTGTTTAATTTTCTGAGACCAGGGGATTTATATTGGAATTATGTTGTAAATAATTACATGTTAGGAGACGAACCGTCCGCTTACGATATGCTCTATTGGAATAGTGACCCAATAAACTTGCCAAAAAAAATATATAGCGATTATCTTAGATCAATCTGTCTTAATAATAATTTAGTAAAAAATAATTATGAATTAAAAGGAAAAAAAATTGATCTAAGTAAAATATCTACCCCGATGTTCCATGTCGCAGCAACTGCAGACCATATTTGCCCTTGGAAAGCTGTGTTTGAAGGACTTAAATCTTACAACAGTGACATTAAGTTCGTTCTAAGTAATTCTGGTCATGTCGCAGGCATTATGAGAGGCAAAAATACCAAACCTGGTAAATCATTTTTTTATTCAACAGATAAAGATGACGTAAAAACGACACCAGAAAAATGGTTAGAATCTGCTGTAAAAAATGAAGGCTCTTGGTGGCCAACTTGGATTAAATGGCTGAGTAAACATTCTGGCGAATTAAAAGATGTAAAAAATCTTAATTTAAAAAACTATCCTCCCCTATACAAAGCTCCGGGACAATATGTAATTCAAAAATAAAAAAATATGATTGAAATAAAAAAATATTCTAATCGAAGGCTCTATAACACAGAAACAAGTGCCTATGTAACCCAAGACGATATTGTTGAACTCATAAAAGAAAATACAAATTTTAAAATAATCGATGTAGAAAGTAAAAAAAACATTACTTCTGCAATTCTAATTCAAATAATGTTAGAAAGAGAAAATGCAGGAACCAATTTAGTTCCCGAAGCATTTTTAAAACAAATAATATTGTTCTATGAAAATAACAAAGCTCCAGACATGTTTGCATTTTTAAATGGCGTTCATAATTTTGCTACTGCTAACAACGTTTTTACTAAAGGCATGTCTTCATTTGTAAATTTCAATCCATTTAATCTACAAACTAAAAAAGCTAAAAAGGAAAATTCTAAAAATAATAATCAAAATACTGATGATCTCATTTCTCAGATCAATAGCTTAAAAACTCAAGTAGAGGAAATTAAGAAAAAAACTAGCTAAAATCTATTAGTAGATATTTAGATTTCTTCAGGTACCATCTTGATGGCTCCGCAAGGACATTCCTTAACACACACGCCGCAACCTTTACAATAATCGTAATTAAATTTAAAACGCTTGCCAGGACCTAGTTTGATAACAGCATTATCAGGACACACGCCGTAACAGTTATCACACTCAAAACAATTGCCGCAAGATAGACATCGACGTGCCTCATAGAGTGCATTGCTCCCATCAAGACCACCCAAAACTTCTTCAAACGTAGTTTGGCGACGAATAGTGTTAAGTTGTGGTTGTACAGTAATAGGGGCGTCTGTGTAGTACCATTTATTTAATTTATCAAAACTAGCAAGTTCGTGTTTAGGTAATGGCTTATAAGTTTTGCCAGAAAGCCAAGCATTGATCTCACGTGCTGCCTTTTTACCATGACCGACCGCCACTGTAATAGTTCGTTCGCTCGGAACCATATCACCTCCAGCAAAGAGACCGGGATAACCTGTCATCATACTGGAATTAACTTCTACAACATTGTCAGCAATTTTTATTCCAGGTATTTTTTTAATAAAAGACGTATCTACGTTTTGACCGAGGGCAAGCACCATTGAATCGGCTTCGATCGTTTCAAACTTACCGGTAGGCTTAGGATAGCCATCGGCATCGAGTTCCATTTTTTCAACTTTGATTGAGCCTGAAGCATCCATTTCTTTGATGGTTGAGAGCCAGTTTAGTTTTACACCTTCTTCGAGTGCTTCCTTGACTTCAAAATCGTGTGCTTTCATTTGTCCAGGTCCGCTTCGGTAAACAATAATTGTTTCTTCTGCACCTAGCCGTTTAGCAGTACGGGCAACGTCAACTGCTGTGTCACCTCCTCCATAAACTACAACACGACGACCCAGTTTAGGTGGATTTTTACCGGTTTCCATCTCACGCAACACACCTGCAGCATCAAGAATTTTACTGGTATCCGGAGTTGGAATATGAATACGCTTAGCAAGATGTGCTCCTATGGCGAGGAAACAAGCATCAAATTTACCCGCTTTCATTTCGTGTTCGACATTTTCAACTTTATGATTTAGTTTTAATTCAATACCCGTATCCAAAATACGCTTTACTTCTGCTTCAATTATATTTCGTGGCAAACGATAGGCAGGTATACCGAAGCTCATCATACCACCGGCAACAGGACCAGCTTCGTAAATTGTTACTTTGTGACCGAAACGCGTTAGATGATACGCTGCCGACAGACCGCTTGGTCCGGCACCGATAATAAGTACAGTTTTTTTTGATGGCTTTGCATCGTGTTTTGGAACCCAGCCATGTTCAATTGCCTGGTCCCCAATGAAACGTTCTACTGCATGGATATTTACTGCTGTATCAACATCCTTACGATTACATGCAGTCTCACAAGGATGATAACATGCTCGACCGTGTGTTGCGGGCATTGGATTATTTTTCATAATTTCCTGAAAGGCGCCCTGATAATCTTTTTCCTCTGCCAGATAAAGCCACGATTGTATGTTCTCGCCAGCTGGACAGGCATTATTGCAGGGGGGCAAACGATCAAGATAGACGGGTCGTTCAGTCCGCCAGGATCCAGTTTCATTGGCTAAGCTCGAGCCAACATCAAGTGTAATGGCGAACGGCTTCTTAATATTTTTATTCTCTTTTTCAATATCCTTTTCTGGAGTTGATTTTTCTTTTTCTTCCATTATGTATATTTAGATTCCTTCAAACTAATACCTGTAACTCCATCAAATGATTCAGTCTCCTTACGCAAAAGATTAAAACGTTTAATATTTTCATCAGCCATTTTTTGTATTTTAGCAATTCGTAGAGTATCTATTGCGCCTTTTTTAAACAAATGTGCAAATCGACGTTGTGGACGCAGATATTCTTCTACTGGCACTCTTTTACGAATAGGAGTTGAACCAGTAATAGCGCCATGTTCGGCTTCGTACAATGGAAATAAGGCACAATCAACTACAAGACGTGCAAGTTGGATTGTTATATCGCTTGCGTGACCCCAGCCAAGAGGACAGGGAACGTAAATATGAATGTAGCGTGCTCCACGAAAGGTCATTGCTTTTTCAACTTTTGTTTCAAGGTCATGTAGATTTGATACGGTTGCTGTTGCTACATAAGGAATATTATGTGCAATTGCAATTAAAGGCATGCTCTTTCCTGTTCCAAATACGTTGCCTGGTGCATCACCGAGTGGCATCGTTGTAGCAGTTCGTGCTGTTGGTGGTGTGGCCGAAGATCGTTGTACCCCAGTGTTCATATAAGCTTCGTTATCATAACAAATATAAAGCACATCATCATTGCGCTCAAACATTCCTGACAAACAACCAAAACCAATGTCTGTAGTTCCACCATCACCGCCTTGTGCAATTACACGTACATCTTTTTTTCCTTTTACTCTCAATGCAGCAGCAATTCCTGTTGCAACAGCAGGTGTATTACCAAACAATGAATGTATCCATGGAAGTTGCCACGAAGTTTCTGGATAAGGTGTAGTAAAAACCTCTAAACAACCAGTGGCATTGCAAGCAATGGCTTTGTTATTTGTAACTCTCATCACCGTATCTATAGCATAACGTGCTCCTAGTGCTTCACCGCAACCTTGGCATGCGCGGTGACCTGAGGTAATTGCATTCGAGCGTTCCATACTTGCTTGTACGGACCGCGCTTTTTTGTCGACAAGACGATTGCCAACAGTAAATGTACCTTTTTGATAAAATTTTACGCGCTGTTTATTGTCTAACTTGTTCATCTTTTAGCCTCCTCCAAACCAGCTATGTCACGTAGAATATTTTCTGCGATAGGTCCGGATTTTTCTGAAGCATGTTCACGTTTAAGTTCACGTTCAACGACATCACGTTCTAGATCTAGAAAAGTTAGATCATCCAATTTATCTTTTTCTGCCACTTCAAGCATTTTTTCTAATGATGGTTGAGTAATCGGACGGCCTCCAAGTCCAGCAACTACAGTGTATACATGAACGCCCGTGCCCTGCATGGACATCATCACGTTATTGGCTACCACTCCACCAAAGCCAACGGCTAAACTTTTTTCAAGTACAATAGTTCGCTTGGAATTTTTTAATGCATTTCGAATTTCAAGTTTGGGAAAAGGTCGAAAAGAACAGATGCTCAAAACACCTATTTTTTTTCCTTGCTCTCTCATTTTATCGACCACATCTTTAATAGTACCTGCAACCGAACCTAAAGTAACAACGATAGTTTCAGCGTCCTCCAATTTATAGTTACGAATTAAACCGCCGGAGTCACGACCAAAGACATCTTTAAATTCTTTAGCGATTTCCGGAATAATTTTTAACGCTCGTTGTTGTTTTTCGTGTGCAAGGTATCGCACTTCCATAAATGCTTCGGGACCAACCATTGCTCCAATTGAATAAGGATTGGCAGGATCAAGAACTTGTCTTGGTTTAAAAGGTGGTAGATAGGCATCAACCTTTTCTTGGCTAGGAATGTCTACACGATCATAAGCATGAGTTAGTATAAAACCATCCATACAGACCATAACCGGCATGCTCAAACGTTCTGCTATTTTGAATGCCTGAATATGTAGATCGGCGGCCTCTTGATTAGTTTCAGCAAAAAGTTGTAACCAGCCAGCATCACGCATGGACATGCTATCGGTATGATCGTTCCAAATATTGATGGGCGCACCTATTGCTCTGTTACCAACAGTCATTACAATTGGTAGACCAAGGCCTGATGCATTGTATACAGCTTCAGCCATAAAAAGAAGTCCTTGACTTGCTGTGGCTGTATAAGTACGGGCGCCTGTTGCAGAAGAACCGATTGCAACGGACAAAGCACCAAATTCTGATTCTACATTAATAAATTCGCAATTTTTTAATTTTCCAGATTTAACAAGCTTACCACAACCTTCAACGATATGTGTCTGTGGTGAAATGGGATAAGCACAGATAACTTCTGGGCGACTTAGTGCAATACATTTAGCAACTGCACTAGATCCTTCAATTTGTTCTAACATTTTATTCCTTTTCTTTCGTTGTAATAATTTTCTTAATGATATCAAAAGCGGCAAGTGCAGCAGCTATATTGCCGTCTCCTACTTTGCCACTAAATTTAGATTTAATTGCTTTTTCAACAGATTTGAAAGCAAGTTGTCCTGATATGGCAGCAAAACCACCGAGGAGTACCGCATTAGGCATTGGTCGCCCCATATGCTTCATGGCAATTTCGGTTGCAGGTACATTGCATACATGTTTGTTTGGAATTTTTTTAACAGCATCAGCAACACCAAGTTCTTTGAGACTCTTGTTAGAATTAACTAAAACATAACCGTCGGACTTTAAACCTTGAAATACATCCAACGAATTAAATAGTGTTGGATCTTGAATAATAATTGCATCTGGTTCAAGTATGGGTTCTCGTGTGCGAACCTCTTTTTTATCTATTCGACAATAAGACACAACTGGAGCGCCCGTTCGCTCTGAACCAAAACTCGGAAAAGCTTGGGCATAACGTCCTTCAATAAATGCAGCAACTGACAGTAATTCTGCCGCTGTTACTACCCCTTGGCCACCACGACCATGTATACGTGTCTGGAACATACAATGCCTAAACTTCCTCAATAACTTAACACACTTTTTAGTAGATAATTAATAAAAAAGTAAAACAGTTAAACATATTGCGCGCTAAGAGTCATATTGCACTGCGCAATACTACATTGCAAGATGTGCAATGCTGTAAATTGCATTTTATTATTAAATAATTTAATACAATTTGATCTAAATCAATTATTATATACCTACAAAATATGGATGCATTAATATTATCAAGAGCACAGTTTGCAGCAAATATCTCTTTTCACATTCTTTTTCCTGCAATTACTATTGCCTTAGGTTGGTTCTTGCTGTTTTTCAAACTTCGATATAATTCAACTCAAAATTATAAATGGATGAATATTTATTTTTTTTGGACCAAAGTTTTTGCACTTTGTTTTGCTTTAGGGGTTGTTACTGGAATTACAATGTCTTTCCAATTTGGAACTAACTGGCCGGGTTTTATGAATTCGGTGGGAAATATTGCAGGTCCATTACTGGGTTATGAGGTGCTGACCGCTTTCTTTTTAGAAGCGACTTTCTTAGGTATTATGCTTTTTGGTTTTAATAAAGTCAAACCGTGGGTTCACACTTTGGCAACTGTTTTAGTTACGATTGGAACCACCTTGTCAGCATTTTGGATTTTAGTTTTAAATAGCTGGATGCAAACACCGAGTGGTTTTGAAATGGTCGACGGAGTGGCTATTGTAACAAGTTGGAAAGAAGTGATTTTTAATCCTTCTATGCCGTACAGATTTGTTCATAAACTTTTAGCCTCAGGATTAACAGCATCTTTTTTGATTGCAGGAATTTCTGCATATCGTTGGACGAAAGGCTATCAAGTTGATTCTGTTAAATCTGCAATCAAAGTAAGCGTTATCTGTGCAACTTTATTAATTCCCATTCAAATTGTTATAGGAGATTTACACGGTTTAAATACTCTAAAACATCAACCAGAAAAAGTTGCAGCCATGGAAGGCAATTGGGAAACCCAAAAAGGGATACCTTTAATTTTATTTGCTATTCCAGATGAAAAAACTCGCTCTAATAAATATTCAATAGAAATTCCAAAACTGAGTAGTTGGATTTTAACTCACGATCTTAATGGTAAAGTGGTGGGGTTAAATGACTTTAAAGAACATCCTCCTGTTGGACCCGTTTTTTGGTCTTTTAGAATTATGATAGCGGTGGGAATGCTAATGCTCTTTGTATCTTGGTTAGGTTTTTATTTTTATATAAGAAAAAAATCACTTCCGAATTTTTATTATAAAATTTTAACACTAATGACTTTTTCAGGCTGGTTTGCCACGCTAGCAGGTTGGTATACCACTGAGGTAGGCCGACAACCTTATCTCGTCTCAGGAGTTTTAAAAACCGCAGATGCAATAATTCCTAAAGTTGTTCTTCCTTCATATACAAGGGTACCCAGTACCCATATAGCATTCTCTTTGACTGTCTATATTGTGGTGTACACGCTATTGTTAATAGCTTTTATTTCAACTTTATTTTATATGGCTCGAAATTCTAAAGACAAAAAATTTGATGAAAAAGAATTTGATCCAGAAACAGGTCAACGTAGAACAATTATTTCAACACAAAAGATAATAGCATGATTACACAATTTTTTGATGCAGCAGGAAGGCTGATTATCAATTACCACTATTACCCGGGAGATTGGTTGCCTTTATTATTTGCTTTTCTTATGGGATTGTCCATGCTGATTTATGGTTTATTGGATGGTTATGACTTAGGAGTGGGAATGCTTTCTATTTTTTCCAAAGACAAAGAGGAAAAAGACAAAATGATTGCATCTATCGGTCCTTTTTGGGATGCTAACGAAACTTGGCTAGTTCTTGGAGTGGGCATTCTTCTTATCGCATTTCCAAAGGCCCACGGAATTATACTTACTAGTTTATATTTACCAGTATTTATTATGTTAGTAGGATTAATCTTTAGAGGAGTGGCATTTGATTTTAGAGCCAAATGTGAAAAAAAATTTCAAAGAAAATGGGACATTGCTTTTTTTGCGGGATCACTGACTACCGCTTTAGCGCAAGGCTATATGCTAGGATTTTATATTGCTGGATTTCAATCTACCTGGCAATCAATAACTTTTTCTTTTTTAGTCAGTATTTCTTTGGCAATTGGTTATTGCTTAATAGGTGCAAATTGGCTGGTCATGAAAACAGAAAATGATTTACAAAAAAGAGCGGTAAATTGGGCAAAACTATCCTTGTATGGCGCGATATTTTGTATTTTTCTAGTTTCAATTGGTACGCCAGTTGCAAGTGTGAGAATTTTTGATAAATGGTTTATTTATCCTAATATTTTTTACTTATCACCAATTCCAGTATTGACTGGTTTATCAGTTTTATCAATGTATTTATGCTTGAAAAAATTGCCCTTGAAAGATGATAAAATGTGTTGGGTTCCTTTCGTTTTAACAATTCCCATCGCCATATTATGCTTTGCTGGTTTGGCCTATAGTTTCTTTCCATTTATTATTCCTGAACAGATTTTGATTGTTCATGCTGCATCTTCGGATTCTTCTTTGAAGATAGTATTGATTGGAGTATCAATTGTTCTTCCGGTTTTGTTGGGCTATACTTTTCTTACCTATAAAATATTTCATGGCAAAGTAAGTCAATTAAAGTATGACTAACAAGCAAGTATAACGATCGTACTGAAATATTATTTAACGAATTCAATTTCATTTATGCCCAAAAAAAATAAAACAGATCTTAAATCAGTATAGAAAATTTGGTTTTTAATATTATCTTTTACAATTTGATGCGCATTGTAACCAATACCAAGTCCAGAGTAATTTAGCATTCCCAAATCGTTAGCTCCATCTCCTATAGCAACCACTTTTTTTTGGTTGATTGTTTTTTTCGTACAAATTTCTTTCAAATAATTCAATTTTGCATTTTTTGTAGCAACAATTGGCACATATTTCCCAGTAAATTTATTATTGGCAAATTCAAATTCATTACTCACTACGTTCTTAAATCCTAATCTTTCACTTACGTAAGTTGATATGGGAGCAAACCCACCTGTAATTAATGCTGTTAGATAATTTTTTTTATTTAAAGTTTTAATCAAAATATCCGAACCAGGATTAAATTTTATCTTTTTGATAACTTCATTAATTAATTCTTTTGGCTTATTTTTTAGATAATTTACCCTAACGTCCAATGTAGTTTTTATATCAATCTTTCCTTCCATTGAAAGTTTAGTACTTTCATCAATGTTGGCATTAATACCGGCTATTTTAACAAGATCATCTAAAGTTTCATTCCCAATTATGGTTGCATCCATATCCGAAATAAATAATTTTTTATCTCTAAAATTTAAATCTTGAATACAAATATCAATTTTTTTTGAATTAAAATATTTTCTAATAGCTTCTTCTTTTTTTTCATTTAGACAATTAATTTCAAAATCCAAACATCTCGGGGATAAAGATTTTTTTGAATTTATAGAAATTGAAAAGTTATGAGATAAATATTTTTCAATCTCGTCAAGATTTAAAAATTCCAAGCTGACAAGTGTCAATGCTTGTTTATTTTCCATTAAATTCTAGATATTTTGCCTGAATTATCAAAGACAAACTTTTGATTTTGTTTAAAATATTATTGTCAATTTTAGAATCTATTGATATGAGCGCTATAGCTTTACCTTCAGCCGTATCTCTTCCCAGATGGAGAGATGCAATATTAATATTTTTATCTGCAAGAATTTTTGAAAGATCTCTTATGAAGCCAGGTTTATCTTCGTTGCTTATATATAAATTATGTTCTGAGAGCTCCGCATTAATTTTAATCCCTTTAATCTCTACGATTCTTGGCTTCCCTCCAAAAATTGTTCCACAAACGGATCGTGTTTGTTTTTCTGTTGTAATGATCAACCTAATTAAAGATTGATATTCAGATTCTCTTTGATGATTAACAGAAGAAATTTCAATTGATTTACTTTTGGCAGCAATAAGTGAATTAATTAAATTTATACTATCGCCGGCAGGTTTGAGTAAAGCGAAAACAATTGTTTGTAGAATGGGTTGGCTATTAAGGTTTGCCGTTTGTCCCTCAAATTCAACTCGAACGGATTTAATTGGATTTTCAGTTAACTGACCAGCAAAACTTCCTAGTAAATTCGCTAACTTTAAATAAGGTTTTAGTGTTAAGTATTCTTTTGCGGTCAATGAAAAAGTATTAACTGCATTTGATATTGCGCCCGTTTTTAAATAATCGCTAATTTGTTCGGCAATTTGTACAGCAACTTTCTCTTGCGCTTCAGCTGTGGCAGCACCGAGATGGGGCGTGAGAATTAAATTTTTGGTACCTAACAGTGGATTATTTTTTGGAGGTTCCTCAATGAAAACATCTAAAGCCGCGCTTGCAACGTGTTCGCTTTCTAAATTTTCCTTTAACGCTATTTCATCAATTAATCCGCCTCTTGCACAATTAATGATTCTGATGCCCTTTTTCATGAGTTTAAATGATTCTTTATTAATAATGTTTTTAGTTTTTTCATTTAGTGGAGTATGAAGCGTTATAAAATCAGATTTTTTAAACAATTCTTTTAAATCAACTTTTTCTACCCCAATTTCTTTTGCTTTTTTATCTTGCAAAAAAGGATCGTAAGCTATTACTTTAAAATGCAAACCGAGCGCTCGTTGTGCAACGATTGATCCTATATTTCCACATCCAATGATACCGAGAATCTTTCCCGAAACTTCTATACCTTTAATCAAAGATTTCTCCCATTTACCTTCGTGGGTAGTTCGATCGGCATAAGGAATTTGACGTGCGGTACAAAGAATTAATGTAATAGCGTGTTCTGCAGTAGTAATTGAATTTCCAAAGGGAGTGTTCATTACAATTTTTCCGTTATCGGTTGCAGCTTTAATATCGATATTGTCCACTCCTATTCCCGCTCTTCCAATGACTGAAAGTTTTTCACTTGCCTCAATAATTTCTTTTGTAACTTTTGTAGCAGAACGAACAACCAAGCCATCACAATTTTTTAATTCTTGAATCAAGCTTTTAGCATCCAGTCCTGTTTTAACAATAGTTTGGATTCCGTTATTAGAAAAAACATCTACAGCTTCTTTATTCAATTTATCTGCGATTAAAATTTTATACATCTAATTTCTAATGTTTTTATAAGCCCAGTCAATCCATGGCAATAGTATTTTCATATCCCCGTTATTAACTGTCGCTCCGCCCCACAATCTCAAACTAGGAGGTGCCTTGGGGTAACCATTAATGTCGTAAACTACGCCTTCTTCATAAAGTTGTGAAACTATTTTCTTAATTAAATCTTTTTGTTCATCTTCAGAAAATTTATTAAACCATTCATCCTTAATTTGAAGTGTAATGCTCGTAGAAGATCTGGCCTTTGGTTCATCACACATAAACTCAATCCAATCACTACTATTTACCCAATCTGTAACTATTTGAAGATTTTTATTTGAAATTTTTTTTAATTCGTCAGTTCCGCCAATGGTTTCCACCCAGCTTAATGAATCCAATGCATCTTCTACACAAATCATCGATGGAGTATTAATTGTACTACCTTCAAAAATACCTTTAATTAATTTTTTATTATTCGATATACGAAATAATTTCGGAATTGGCCATTGGGGTGTATACGTTTCTAATCTTTTTATTGCTCGAGGTGATAATGCTAACATGCCATGAGCAGCTTCGCCTCCTAAAACCTTTTGCCAAGACCAAGTGATTACATCAAGTTTGTTAAAATCTATATCCATTGCAAATATTGCAGAAGTAGCGTCACAAATTGTCAAGCCTTCTCTGTTATCAGGGATCCATTTTGCATCGGGAACACAAACGCCAGAGGTTGTGCCGTTCCATACGAAAATTACATCATTGTTAAAATTTACTTTATTCAGATCAGGAAGCTTGCCGTAATCAGCTTTATGATTATTTACATTTCCAATTTTTAATTGTTTCAATATGTCAATTGCCCAATCATTTCCAAAATTTTCCCAAGCCAGAACATCAACGCCTTTATAACCCAAGAGCGACCACATGGCGGCTTCCAAAGCGCCGGTATTAGATCCAGGCATTATAGCCAAATTATACGAATCCGGTAATTTGAGAATTTGTTTTGATTTAACAATTACCTCTTTAAGTTTTTTTTTACATTCTTTTGACCTGTGTGATCTACCAGTTTGAGAATTTTTTAAGACGCTAATATCCCATCCTGGTCGTTTAGAACAGGGACCGCTAGAAAAGTTTGGATTTTTTGGTTTAATATTGGGTTTATCCATTAATCGTTTCAATCATTTTAATTATTATCGACCGTATGTGGAAAGCTATTATACTCTATTTACGTACGGAAACCTATTATACTCTTTTACGCACAATTTGATAACCGCGACGGAGAATATATTTAACAGGAGCAGCTACTCCGCTGAATACATGCACCAATCGGGTAAATGGAAATAGCAGAAAAATTGTTGTGCCCAACACTAAGTGCAGCTTGAATATTATCGCTTCACCCATAATAAAATCAGCAGCGCCGCTACGGAATGTAACCATATGCTGTGCCCAGTTTGCCAGTGCGATCATTGAACTTCCATCCATATGCTGTGCTGAAAACGGAATAGTAATCAAGCCCATAATAAGCTGTACATATAACACGAGCAGAATCATAATGTCAGATGGTTTACTGGTAGCGCGGATACGCGGATCAAATAGTCTTCGTACTAGAAGTATGGTCATGCCGATGAAACAAAGTGTACCGAAAATACCACCAGCAACCATTGCCATCATCTGTTTGGTACCTGCATCCATAAAGTAATGATAAACTTCCTGCGGTGTCAGAAGCCCAACCAGGTGCCCAAAGAACAGCAAAATAATGCCTACATGAAATAAATTATTGCCTATACGCATTCCCTTTTTACGCAAGAGTTGGCTGGAATCTGCCTTCCAACTATATTGATCCCGGTCGTAACGTAATGCACTACCAACCACAAATACAACCAGACAAATGTAAGGATAGTAAACAAAAAAGAATTGATGTAGATAATCAGCTTTCATTTTTACCTCTTGCCACTTTATTTAATTCTTTCATAGCATCTTGGGAAGAAGCATTGCATGTATTGCAATCTGCAGCGACATCAGTCAACGGATTACCAGTGAAGGCTTCCGCTTCTTTCCACTGTTCATCCAGTTCTTCCAAAGTTTCAGGATCCTTGTGAGCTTCTTTCAATGCAGTTTTTATCTTCTCTGCATCAGCTTTGGCAGCAGAAAGTATTTCTATACTTGCAAATATATCCGCATAAGGCGACTTACATTTTTTTAACTTGGCGCCTATCACAGTGATCACATCAATTGCTTCTCCTAATAACTCAGTAGCATCCTGGGGCTCACAACGTGATAGATATTCCATGAAGAGCGGCAAATAATCCGGCAGCTCACCACTATCAATATGCAAACCTTTTGTGGCGTATGTTTCTGAAAGATTAACCATCGCCTGTCCTCGATCACGTGATTCACCATGAATGTGCTCAAATAAATGTAGACAATGAGCGCGACCACGGTCAAATGTTTCTACATAATCTTCCTGTACTGCCATTAAATCCTGTGCTTTTTGTGCGGTCAAAAAAGTTTCAACTTTTTTGATGAATTTTTCCGGCAATAATGCCTCTGAGCGTAATGTCTGTAATAATTCATCCGATGCTGAATAAACTGTTCCTTCCGGATAAGTGAGCAACAATCCTAATAGTTTAAATGTTTTCATGAATTTTTTGATCTTTTTTGCACTTTTCCACTCATTGTGTTTTTATGGGTTTTAGTACCGAACAGACTGGTTTTACCGACATCACCGGAGCATCCGTTGCCAAAACTAAAGCCACAGGATGAGCGGGTGTTAAACGCAATTTCGTTATCAAATGGCGTATCACCTGAATATTCACGGTGATTGGTTGGAATCACAAAGCGATCTTCATAATTCGCTAGTGCCATAATACGATACATATCGGTGAGCGTAACTTCATCCAATCCTACTTTTTTCAATAACTCCGGACTGTTGGTGCCTTCACCAATATTTTTTCTGCGCATATATTCACGCATGGCAATCATCTTCTTCAATGCACTCACCACAGGTTCTTCCTTGCCTGCCGTTAATAAATTGGCAAGATATTTCACCGGAATTCGTAATTTATGCACATCCGGAATCACTCCGTCCATTTCAATCTGTCCTTTTTCAGCAGCATTGGTAATTGGTGATAATGGCGGGATATACCATACCATTGGTAAGGTACGATATTCTGGGTGTAGCGGCAAAGCAACTTTCCATTTCATCGCCATTTTATAAACCGGTGAATTTTGCGCAGCAGTAATCCAACTATCTGGTACGCCATCTTTTTTTGCTTGGGCAATAATTTCTGGGTCATGCGGATCAAGGAAAATATCACACTGCGCCTGATATAAATCTTGTTCGTCTTTTACACTTGCAGCATCCTTAATTTTATTTGCATCATAGAGCATTACGCCCAGATAACGAATCCTTCCAACGCAGGTTTCTGAACACACAGTCGGATCACCTGCTTCAATACGCGGATAACAGAAGGTACATTTTTCGGATTTACCGGACTGCCAGTTAAAATAAATTTTCTTATACGGGCAACCTGAAATACACATGCGCCATCCGCGGCATTTATCCTGATCAATCAACACAATGCCATCTTCCTCACGCTTATAAATTGCACCAGATGGGCAGGAAGCAACACAGGAAGGATTTAGGCAATGCTCGCATAAACGTGGCAGATACATCATGAAGGTATTTTCAAACTGTCCATAAATATCCGCCTGAATATCCTGAAAATTAGAATCTTCACGGCGCTTTTCAAACTCACCGCCCAAGATTTCCTCCCAGTTTGGCCCCCTTTCAGGTTTTTCCATCTTTTTGCCGGTAATTACAGAATGCGCACGTGCAGTGGGCATATGTTTTGATTCAGGAGCTTTTTGCAGCCGTTCATATTCAAACGTGAATGGCTCATAATAATCATCAATTTCCGGCAGATCTGGATTGGCAAAGATTTTAGAGATCAAACGAAATTTTCCACCTATTTTAGGCTGAATATTGTTATTATTTTTTCTTTCCCAACCGCCATTCCAGACTTTTTGATTTTCCCATTTTTTGGGGTAACCAATACCAGGTTTTGTTTCCACATTGTTAAACCATGCATATTCCACCCCCTCGCGCGAAGTCCACACATTCTTGCAAGTTACCGAGCAGGTATGACAGCCAATGCATTTATCCAAATTAAGAACTTTTCCAATTTGTGCACGTATCAGCATTATACTGCCTCCTCATGATTAAGGTTAGGTTTGCCGTCGTCCAGCCAATCAACTTTATCCATTTTCCGTACGATAACAAATTCATCACGATTGGAACCAACTGTGCCATAGTAGTTAAAGCCATATGCTAGCTGAACATACCCACCTATCATATGAGTTGGTTTGACTACGGTGCGTGTTACGGAATTGTGAATTCCTCCACGCGTACCTGTCACTTTTGATCCAGGGTTATTAATGATTCTTTCCTGTGCGTGATACATCATACTCATACCTTCTGGGACACGCTGTGATACCACGGCTCGTGCAACAATTGCACCATTGGTGTTGTAAAGTTCAATCCAGTCATTATCTTCTACATCAATTTTCGCAGCGTCTATTTCACTGATCCATA
>Ga0208132_1000311_pt1 | contig 23745 bp, 23 predicted proteins | sample ETNtaG_16_FD_185785 | JGI IMG/M metagenome (GOLD analysis project Ga0208132, IMG submission 185785) | Marine microbial and viral communities from oxygen minimum zone, Eastern Pacific Ocean - ETNP201406SV199 (SPAdes) (version 2) | ecosystem: Environmental > Aquatic > Marine > Oceanic ... | reverse complement strand
CACTCATTAATTTCAATATTTTTCAAATAACTCCAATCAAAAATAGAACTTTTTTCCATAGCGGAAGAATCAAATAGAAATTCATCCGCAACACCTATGTATTGTTTGTATAAATTTATGTCTTCTTCTTTTTTTACTTTAATAGCCTGAATAATTTTTTTGTTGGATATCAGTTTTAATGTTTTACTTTTAGATGGAGAAGTTTCATATACCTGAAGATAGTCAAATTGATCTTTAATTTTTTCAACAAAACCATTTTCTGGTTTTACTAAAACAGCAACTTTCTTAATATGATTAGGTACACTCGAGGTAAGTTTTTTGGATTCTGTGATTGATAAATTTCTTGGTGAAGGAGGATAAAAAACAAATCCTAAATATTGGCATCCTCCGTTTTGAACAATTGTTTTGATGATATTATTAGAGTTTATGCCGCAGATTTTTAACTCTATTGGCATATATTTATGTTTTTATTGATTCTGCTACTTGATTTAAGTTTTCTTCAATATTTCCTTTTATTAAGCTTCTTCCCATAATTATTTTATCAGATCCATTTTTTATACTTTCCAAAGGAGTGCAGACTCTTTGTTGATCATCACTATTATCGTTAGGCATACGTACCCCTGGAGTAAATATTTGGAGATTGGAACCAAGAATTTTTCTAACCGTTTTGGCTTCATGCCCAGAACAAACTACACCAACTCCCATTTCCTTGGCCATTTTTGCGAAATGTTCAACCTGCTGCATGACACCACTGTCGTTGCCCATAATTTTTAAGTCATTATCATTTAAAGAAGTTAAAATAGTTACCATTAAAATTTTAGGTTGAGATTTAATTTCACTAGCTGCTTCTTTAGCTTTTTCTATCATTGCTTTACCGCCTTGAGCGTGAATTGTTAAGAAACCAAATTTAATATCGTCCAGCGCTTTTATTGCTTTGTAAACAGTTTGAGGTATATCTTTCAATTTAAGATCCAACATTAAATTGTTGACTCCTATGTTATTAAATTTTTGAATTCCACTTTTTCCATTTGCATTAAAAAATTCTAAACCTAATTTTACTGTAAAAATTTTATCTATTATTTTTTTTGTGGTTTCCAAAGCTTGATGAACATCTGTTGTATCCAAAGCGAGAATAATTTTATTCATCTTGATTTGTGTATTGATTTAATTTTTGAAAAAGTTCTTTGCTTATTTTCCAATGCACACCTTGTTTGGCAGGGATCTCTATTCTTGATCCATCTTTGGGATTTCTGCCGATTCTAGTTTTTAGCTGCCTGTTTTTAAAGGAACCAAATCCTCTAATTTGAACATTCTCACCTTTAGCAATTGCTTTGATTATTTCATCCAATACAAGGTTTAAGGCTTTTTCTAGATCTCGTCTTATAAAATTGGGATAGGAATTAGCTAATTGGTCTAATATTCGATTTTTAACAAAACTCAATTTTATTTTTCTTTTGTCTTATTTTTTTTCTTGAGAGTTTTTGGAAGCTCAGCAAAAGGCAGCGATCTGCCGCTATCCACGCTGCCGTATCTTTTAATTGCTTCCTTAGTTTGTTCTTCCTCAAGTATTTTAATTGATAAAGATACTTTTCTTTTTTTTAAATCTAAATCTAGCAACATACAATCTACTTTGTCGCCTTTATTAAAACGATTAGTTCTTTGATCCTCCTTATTTATTGCAATTTGGTTTTTTTTAATTAATATTTTCATCGGACAACCGTCTGGTTTAACTTTGATACCGTTATCTAAAGTTTCAAGGACAATAACGGTTATAATATCTTTCTTCTTTTTGTCTTTGAAATAATCTATTGGATCTGGCAAGAGTTGTTTCAAACCCAATCTTATTTTTTCTTGATTGTGTTCCAAAACTTTAGCTGTTATCGGGTCATTTTTTTTATATTTCCCAAGTTCCTCTACTGATTGTTCATAAGAAATATCTTTATAGTAAATCATTCCATCTAAATCGAAATCATTGATATTAATGAAGAGAGCAAACTCTGTAATATTTTTTATTGTTCCCTCAACTTTGGAACCAACTGGAAATTCTTTTTCAAATTTTTTCCAAGGATTAGGTTGAGTGTTTTTATATGATAAAGATATTCTTCTTTTTTTAACATCAATTTCCATGATCATCACCTCAATCTTTTGAGAAAGGGATAAAAGTTTTTTTGTTGAAATATTCTTTTTAATGTGGGTTAGTTCTGATTGGTGGCACAAGCCTTCCAATCCTTCTTCAAGAGCTAGGAAAACTCCGTAATCAGTTATCTTAAGTACTTCTGCTGGATAAATCTTTCCAACTTTATAATTGTTTATTTTAGTATTAAATGGATCAGGTGTTAACTTCTTTACTGAAGTTGAAATTTTTTTATTTTCAGTATCAATTTTAATGATTTTTAATTTCTGTTTTTGACCGATCGTAAATAATTCTTCTGGATGACCAATTCGACTCCAAGAACACTCATTAATATGAGTCATGCAATCAATTCCGTTTAAATCAAAAAAAACACCGTAATCAGTTATTCCTTTAACTGTTCCCTCAACAATATCACCCTCATCAAATTTGCTTAGCACTTCTTCTTTGCTGGTGTTCATTATATTTTCTAGGACTGCTCTTCTAGACACTACGATATTGCCTCGAATCTTATCGCATTTTACAATCATGAACTTTAAGGGTTCTTTCATTAAGTGATTAATATTTTTTTGAGGTTTGAGATCGACTTGACTTCCTGGTAAAAAACACATAGAGGACTGAATATCAACCACAAAACCACCTTTTATTTTAGAAATAATCCGCCCCTGAACTTCTTCATTATTTTCAAAGGCTTTTTCAAGTTGTTTCCAGCTTTTTATTTTTTTAGCTTTTTCTCTGCTGATTATTAAGTCACCTTTTTTATCTTCTAGTTTTACGACTAAGACAGATATTTTTGAACCCACTTTTAAATTTCCTTCTTCTTTTAAAAGCTTCATTTCATTAATATCTAAAGTTCCTTCAGACTTTGCTCCTGGCAATTCTAGAAAAATAAGTTTGTTTGTAATTTTTGTAATTGTACCATCCGCAATTTTTCCTTCGGAAATTTGTGATTTTGAAAATTCGGTATTTAATAATTTTTCAAATTCCTTACTTTTTGGTGAGCTTAAATCTTTATAAATTTCTTCCATACATTTCTTTTAATTTTTTTTCTATAATCTTCGAAAGTTTTGTTAGCATTTGTTTTTCATTTATTTTCGAGGTGTCAACAATTACAGCATCTTTTGCGGGTTTTAAAGGGCTTATTTTTCTTTTTGAATCATTTGAATCTCGCAATTTTATTGCCTTTTTGACCTCATTAAACGAAATTCTTTTATTCGTTTTTCTATATTCTTCAAATCTTCTTTTTGCCTTGGTATTCAAAGAACATTTAAAAAATAGTTTTAAGTCTGCTTTTGGAATTATAACGGTGCCGATGTCACGACCCTCTATAATACAAAGTCTATTTTTAGCAAAATTTATTTGATAACTTTTTAAAAGATTTCGAATTCTTTTAATTTTTGCGATTTTTGAAGTATATTTGGTTACTTCGGTGTCAAATAAATTTCTATTTTTTAAATCTTTCGAGGTGATTTTTTTTGTAATTTTCTTTAAAAACAAATTTCTAGATTTTATTTTTTTAGTTTTAAGAAGTTTATAGGCAACAAAACGATACAAAAGACCGGAAGTTAGAAGTTTAAGATTATATTTTTTTGCAATTAATTTACTGGCCGTTGTTTTTCCTGAACTTGCTCCTCCATCGGCAGCAATTAATAATTTAATATTATTTAATAATTTCATACTTTGCGCCTAGTTGTTTCATCAAATTTAAAAAATTTGGAAAACTTGTAGCGATAGAATGGCAATCTTCCACTATAATTTTTCCTCCCAATGTTAATCCCAAAACGATACCTACCATGCTTAATCTATGATCATAACTTGTCTTTATTCTGTAAATTCTATTATTCAAATTTAAATTAGGGTTGCCATATATTTTTATAGAGTCACGATCTTTTAATTTTGTTCTAATTCCAATTTGAATTAATATTTTGTTCATCAGACTCAATCTTGGCGACTCCTTTTTTTCTAATTCACCGCAAGCCCTGAAATTTGATATCCCATTTGCAAACGAAGCTGCCAAAAATATCAGAGGCATTTCATCGATAGCAAGAGGAACAATAGAAGCTGGACAATTAATTGATTTTAAATTGCTACTTTTTACTGTTATATCTCCAATTCTTTCTCCGCATTGAAGCTTTATATTTTGAAGAGTAATTTTGCCTCCCATCTTTTTCAAAATTTTTAATGCTCCAAGACGTGTGGGGTTTAGGTTTACAGATTTGATTTTAAGTCGAGAGTTTTTACTCAACAAAGTTAGTAAAATAAAAAACGAAGCGGAGGAAAAATCGCCGCCCACATTTAAATTAAATGCTTTAAAATCTTTTTGCCCTTTAATGGAGATTAGATTGTAATTTTTAAATTTTTTAACTTTGATAATCCCAGGTCCTGCAAACTTTAGCATTTTTTCGGTATGGTTCCTCGATTGTTTATTTTTGAATTCCTTGATCGTTGAGATTCCCGGGCATCCAAGTGACGCGAGAATCAGTCCTCCTTTAATTTGACCGCTACCAATTTTTTCTTCATGGTCAATTTTAATCGGCATCTCGCTTCCGGTTATATAGCAAGGGAGAGTTCTCTTTGCTTTTTTTTTAGTTTGAAAAAAAGCGCCCAATTTTTCCAAAGGATTCATTATTCGGTCCATGGGTCTTTTGTTGAGCGAATGGTCCCCGTACACTTCAATTTTTTGGGGATAGGTAGATAAAATTGATAATATAAATCTGGAAAGTGTGCCTGAATTCCCGCAATCTATTGAAACATTATCTTTAGTCGTTAAAGAATTCAAACCATTTCCCCATACAAACCAAGTATTATTTTTTTTAACTATGCGAACACCAAGCTTGGTTAAAGCTTTTATAGTTGAAAATATGTCCTCCGATTCAAGAATTCCTTTTGCTTTAGAAAGGCCATAAGCTTGTGAAGCTAAAAAAAAATATCTAATTGAACAGGATTTATCGCCGGGAACAAATATAGATTTATTAAATCTGTTTATTTTTTTTTCAACTATAATTGAAAAAGATTTCATCTAAGTTTAATACTGTAATTATATATTTTAAATTACCAGTTTTCCCCGAAGTAAAATTTTCGTGCTTGCCGGTCCTTAACTATTTCATGTGGTCGGCCATTACAAATAATTTCTCCATCTACAATTAAACTGCAATAATCCACAATGCTTAAAACATTCTGTGCATTATGATCAGTTATCAGAACGCTAACACCACGTTTAATTTGGAGATCAACAATTATCTTTTTAATCATATCTATTGATATTGGATCGACAGCGCCGAGAGGCTCGTCTAATAATAATAGTTTTGGATTGTTAATCAAAGCGCGAGCAATAATACATTTTTTGCGTTGACCACCACTCAAGACGTCGGCCTTTAGTTTTCTTACGTGATTTAAATTAAATTCTGACAACAACTCTTGAACGATAGTTTCTTGTTTTGTTTTATCTTTTATTATTATCTCAGCAACCGCTCTCAGGTTATCTTCACACGAGAGGCCGCGAAATACACTATCCATTTGGCTCACATATGATATGCCGAACCGCTTAGCGCGTTCGTGGATAGGAAGGGCGGTGATCTTTATTCCTTCCACATATATATCTCCTTGATCAATTTTCATGACTCCGAGAAGACAGTTAAAGGTTACCGATTTTCCTGCTCCGTTAGGCCCAAGAAGGCCATAGAGTTCTCCTTTGGAGATATTGAGGTTAATATTTTTTAGTATAGGTATTTTATTAATTGACTTAGAGATCCCTTTAACACTTAAAATTGGTGGCTTCTTGGATTTAAATTTTAATATTCTAAATTTTTTTACAGAAGACATAACTAGTTTTTATATTTTATCTTTACTTTATCATTTTTTTTGAACATAAAAATATTAGCTTCGTTTTTCAAAAGATCCACGTCCACTTTATCTGCGATTAAAGCTCCTTTCATACCACTATATTTGACATTATTATATGCCTGTAAAAAATTTTTGGAGTTATAAAAATCCAAATTGTCGCTAGTTATAACGTTGTCTTGTTCGGTAATTTTAACATTTCCAAAAAATTTGCAATCATTGGATATTTTGTTAAAGACAGCTTTATCAGATTGGATATGTATTGTTCTCAAATTTTTTAGTCTGATAACAACAAAAACATCTTGAAGTCGGGATAAGTTGGGTTCGTCGTGTTTTTGTTCAGCTATGGCTGCGTTTAATTCGAAAAAAGTTCCTCTATTGTTAGTTCCAGTGTAATTTACATTCTCTATAATATTACTTGTTTCTTCTGTTAATTTATTAGCATTTTCAGTGGAACCATTTTTATCAGCGTCAGCAATTTTATCTTTATCGCTAGAATAGTAAGTGGTAAAAAAAAGTATTATAATTGCTATTACAAGAGAAAACTGAATAACTCTATTTTTTTTCATTTAATTCCCAGTGCCAAAGCAGTATGCATATGTAGGACACCCACCAGTCTTTTAACCTTTTTTTTGATATCACTTTTTTTTGCAACTAAAAGAGACGTTATACCTTTGGTGTTCATTGTATTAATTGCAGAAAGTGCGGTATCTGTATCTGCAATCCAGGTTGGATTTCTAGTTGCAACTTTTACGATTTTTTTTTTGTATAAATTATTTGAGTGTCTTCGAATATCTCCATCTGTTAGTAACATTATTGAATTTTTGTCTTTTACACAAACTAGTCCAAGTTTTTTTTTGTTCATTTCAGTTATTGCGGCCTTCATCATTTTGTTAGAAGAAATAAGTGGAATTTCTTTTCCTTTTACCATTATTTCTCTTACTTGAATTAAAGCTGTGGCTAGAGATCCTCCGGTATGGTGTTCTACAAATTTTTTATTCGTCCATTTTTTTCTCTTCATTAAAGATATAGCAAGTGAGTCTCCCCAAGAAAGAAAGTTTAAACTTGATGATGTTGGGGCTAGACTATTGCCTGATTCAACAACTTTTGGTAGTAAAATTTTGATTGTAGAATAACGAAGTAGCACTGAAGAGGGTTTACAGCTCACACCAATAACTGGAATGCTGTTTCTATTAGCGTATTGCAAAATACTATTTAATTCTGCAGATTCTCCTGAAACACTAAATACCAATAGTACATCACGATTTTTTTGAATAGCACCTAAGCCACCGTGTTGCAAATCGTTTGCCGAAAAAGCTACACTTGGTGTACCTAAACTTGATAAAGTTGAGGAAGTTTTGAGCCCGCATAAATAACTTTTACCTACTCCAACGACCAAACATTTTCCTCTAATTTTAGAAATTAAATTAACAGCTTTTGAAAATTGAGAAGAACGATTAAAACTCGCCAATAATTTTTTGAGCGCTTGTATCTCTGTGTTTATGGTTAGCTTTGCGACTTTTATATCTTTATTCATTTTTTAGTGTGCAAAAATATCTTCGGTAAATAATTTTTCATCTAACTTGATGCGACTTGGTAAAAATTTCATACAACTTTTAAAAAGTTCTAGTCTGTTTTCTCTCACCAACATTTTGTGCAACGCATCTTTTATTTTATGTAAATAAATTACATCTCCAGCAGCATATTGGAGCATAGCATCTGTCATCTCATCTAGACTCTTATTCCAATCGCTCGACCCATACTGTTTATTAAGCTTTTTGCCTTCACAAAATTCAAAAACTAAATCTTTTAATCCGTGATTTTGACTATAAGTTCTAACGAGTTTTGAGCAAATTTTCGAGTCCCAAATATTTTTTACTTGGCACTTTAAAAAATATTGTAGATTTAAAACATCGTATCTAAGATAGTGACCTATTTTTGTTATTTTTTCGTTTTCTAGAATTTTGACAATATTGGGGCATTGGTATTGTTGGCTGGGTTGGATTATATAGGCGTCATTATTTCCAGAAGAAAACTGAATAAGAGATAATCGATCGCGATGAGGTATCTGAAGCCCAGATCCTTCAGTATCTAAGCTAATATTACTGTGTTTTTCTAATTCTTTTAATGCATCTGAAGATATGTCACCTTTAAACTTATAAATTTTTGTCATATTTAAAAATATATATAGTGTTAATAATAACAAAATGCAAAAAAATCCAGGAAAAGTCGCCTGTATATTTGGAGCAAGCGGATTTATTGGAAGACATTTAATCAGGCGACTAACAAAAAAAGACTTTCGGATCATTGCTGCCACGCGATCGCCTTATTTACACGGGTACTTGAAGCCACTAGGAAATCCAGGGCAAATAGATCTTGAAAAGGTAAATCTTTTTGATGAAGAAAGATTAAGAATTTTAGTAAAGAGTTCCGATATAGTTATCAATCTTGTTGGAATTTTGTATGAAACTAAAAAACAAAAGTTTGAAGATATTCATGCAAAATTTCCTGATTTGCTATCCAAATTATGCAGTGAATTAAACATCAAAAAACTTGTTCATATCAGCGCCTTGGGAATTAACGAAATAGTCAGTTCTCAATATATGCAATCAAAATTAAAGGGTGAAAAAAATATTATAAATAATTTTAATCGTTCTGTAATTTTAAGACCATCGGTTATATTTGGTCCTGAAGATAAATTTTTTAATCAGTTTGCCTCAATAGCTGAATTTTTCCCTGTCCTTCCTTTAGTTGGTGGAGGTCTAACTTATTTTCAACCTATTTATGTAGGAGATATAGCAAAATCTATTGTGGCAGTTTTAGAAAAGGAGGAAATTAATAATAATATTTTTGAATTAGGAGGACCTCAAATTTTTACTTTTAAAGAATTGATGAAAATTTTATTAAAGGAAATAAATAAGAAAAGGTTTCTTGTTCCCATCCCATTTCTATTTGCAAAATTTCAAGCAAAGATTTTACAATTATTACCTAAACCTCTACTAACCACTGATCAAGTAGAGATGTTGAAATATGATAATATTGTGACCAATAAATATCCCACACTTAAGGATTTGAAGATTAATCCTAAAACTATCGAGTCAGTATTACCAAATTACATTTGGCGTTTTAGAAAGGGTGGACAGTTCGTAAAGTTGTAACGAAAAATGAAAATTACAAACCTAAGCCACTAGGAATAATTATATAATGTATCGCTAATACTATCCCAACTGATACGCTTAAACCAAAGATCATTTTAATGAAGTCTTTACCGATAAGTGGAAACACGTATTTAAATTTATATTCTTTATTCATTGTAGAAATCGCCAGTTCTCTTCCGCATAACAATCCTACAAAAACCCATGTTGTTGACATAGGAAGATCGTTTAATTCTTTGAAATAATAGAGTACTAATGCATAAATTATATTAATGATAGTAGCTGATCTTGCATACCTAGTTCCCGTTTTATCCAAAACAACTTTTTGTATAGGTCCTCCATGAATGTAAAAAATATAAAAAAGGAGAAATGAAAAATAAATAAGAACAATAGCTAATAACGAAATATCAAGTTGTCTTGGTAAATAAACTGCAATATTTGCAACATCGTGCATTAACCAGGTACTCCATAAAAAAGCTGAAGTTACCCAAACAGAATTACGCCAAAAAGTAATTTTCTTTTTATCAGTGATTTCATCGAATTTTTCATTAATGAATTTTGAAATAGCGATCCAACAAATATAAGCAACAACAGCTGCAATCCCATAACCTACGACGCTTTTTAAAAGCATTTTTTCAAGAACAATCGTTGAAGCAAATACCGACAATACTAAGAAAGTTGTTGAAACCGGAATTCCAATTTTTGTTAGTAATAATAATATTCCAGGAGCAACAGCGTGATACCATTGAATTTTTTGGTAAGGAATTCGTGTTAATCTTCCATATGAAATGTCGCCATCATATATCCACCATCCATAACTTACTGTAATGACCATAGCAAAAGATGCAGCAGTAGCTAATATGTACCACTTAAACCATTTCTGTTTGGACGCAATAAATGTACCCAAAGTTTGAATAGAGTCATTCGCTATTACCGACCAACCAGCAAGAGCAAAACCGATGATTGTGTATATTAATGTTAGCTCCATATAGTCATTTTGTGACTGCCTTTATATAGCTTATGTTGATAACTAATTCAGTAAAAAATTTAAATTATTTTACTAATCGTTGGAGCGAAACTTCCACACATACAATATCTTAAACTATGTAACAATTAAAAAAATTAAAGAAAAAACACAAGGGAGATTAGGCTGAATTAATTTTTTTTTTGATAAATCGAGGAACCCCATCATCTTTTTCGATCAAATCTTCTTTTTTGTTCTTTGGTTGGAATGCATATAAAACGTGTAGTTTGCAATAGGAAAAATCATTCATTGACTTTCTTCCACAAAAATAAAAATCTGGTTCATTGGGATGTCCGATAGGCCATCTACAAATTTTATCATGTAGTTCTTCTAAGGATTTTGGATTTTCTGGTTCAAAGCTTTTATCTAGCAACAGTGATTTAAATCTATTCCCGCGTGTTTTTCTTTCAGGTTGCGGAGCATTTTCCTGATGCTGTGAAACTTGATTAAAGTTATTTTTTTTTTGAATAGATTTTACAGTAAGATTTAATCGGTATGCTTTTCCAATTACTGCATTTCTAGTTACTCCGCCAATAATGGATGCAATTTGATTTGCGGTATTACCTTTGCCCCAAAGCTGCTTTAGTTTACCTACTTTTTCTAGTGTCCAGCTCATAAATTACTCAATCTATATATAGTGTTAACTTGTTATATATCTACAATATCAGGTTAAATACACACAAAAATTTAGAATTTTCAATGTATTTTTTTAGTTTTTTAACAATTTTTCAAAAAAAACTAATAAATATAATTAGTGATGGTTGAATTAGAAAAAAAATATGAAATAGGTGTAAAAAGATTTGGATTTGTAAATTGGATCGGTGCTTGGACACTATATAAAAAAGAAACTCTAAGATTTATAAATGTTTGGATTCAAACACTTTTTTCTCCTTTAATTACTTCCCTACTATTTTTGTTTGTTCTTTCTTTGGCTATTGGCAATGAAAGAGGAAATGTACTGGAAGTACCTTTTATTAATTTTCTTGCACCAGGTCTTATTGCAATGAGTGTCGTTCAACAAGCATTTTCTCATTCATCTTCATCGATAATGATTGGAAAGATTCAGGGTACTATTTTTGATACAATTTCCGCACCTTTATCTGCGGAAGAGGTAGTGACCGCCACTATTCTAGCCGCATGCAGTAGAAGCATTATCATAGCTTCTATTTCAATAATTGTTTTTTCGTTTATTATTGACATAACTATTACAAGTTTTACTCACGTTATTATATTTACATTTTTAAGTTCCTTTATTTTGGGAGCGGCAGGTTTTATAGCGGGACTTTGGGCAGAAAAATTTGATCACATGGCAACCATTACAAACTTTTTAATAGTGCCACTTTCTTTTTTGTCAGGAACTTTTTATTCTATAGATAGACTTCCTTCAGTTCTTCACACCATAAGTGAATTAAATCCTTTCTTTTATATGATTGATGGTTTTAGATATGGATTTATTGGAACAGCTGATGGATCGGTTATTTATGGAATGACATATCTAATTATTCTATCTTTTATTATTTGGTTTATTGCCTATCTATTGTACAAAAGAGGATACAAAATTAAATTTTAATTTATATGAGCTCAGTCCTAGGAACGTACGCAAGGAAAAATATTTCATTTTCAAAAGGCAAAGGATGTTACCTTTATGATCTAAAGGGTGAGCAATATTTAGACTTTGTAAGTGGCATTGCTGTTAATTCATTAGGCCATTGTCACGAGCATTTGGTAAAAATTATTCAAGAACAATCCAAAAAACTTTGGCATGTATCAAATATGTTTGTTATTCCTGAACAGGAAAAGTTAGCAAAAAGGTTAACCGATTATACCTTTGCTGATTTTGTGTGTTTCCAAAATTCTGGATCAGAAGCTACCGAAACTAGTATTAAAATTGCTAGAAAATATTTTCATACAATTGGTCAACCTAATAAAAAAAGAATAATTACTTTTAAAGGGGCTTTTCATGGAAGAACTCTTGCCGCACTATTTGCAGCAAATAATCCAAAACATATAGAAGGTTTTGATCCAAAAGTAGATGGATTTGATCAAGTTCCTTTTGCAGATCTCGAATCATTAAAAAAAGCAATAACCAATGAAACGGCCGGAATCATGATAGAGACAATTTTAGGTGAAGGAGGAATAAAAGAAGTTCCAGATTATTGTTTAAAAGGTTTAAGAGAGCTATGTGATGAAAAAAATCTTCTTTTAATTTTAGATGAAGTCCAATGTGGTATTGGAAGAACAGGTGATTTTTTTGCGTTTGAAAAATCAGGAATTGTTCCTGATATTGTACCAATTGCAAAGGGAATTGGTGGAGGTTTTCCATTAGGAGCTTGTTTACTTACAAAAAAGATATCCGTTGGGATGACACCCGGAACCCATGGGTCAACATTTGGTGGAAATCCTTTAGCTATGGTAGTTGGAAATGGTGTATTAGATATAATTTTACAAGATGGATTTTTAGATAATGTTAAAAAAATATCTAAATATTTTGATCAAGAACTAATTGGTCTTAAAAAAAAATATTCAAAAGTTATTTTAGAGGTTAGAGGTAGAGGATTGTTGAAAGGCTTAAAATTGGCAGTTGATAACACAAAATTTATTGAAACTCTTATGAAATATAAAATGCTGGTCGTGAAAGCAGAAGAACAGGTGATAAGATTATTTCCAGCATTAATTGTTTCAAAAAAAGAAATTGATGAGGCCATTAGCAAAATCAACGAAACTTGTAAAGAAATGAGTTAGTTATGAGAAATTTTATAAATATATCAGATATTTCCAAGAAGGAATTAAGATTTATTATTGACAATGCAAAATTAAGAAAAAAAAATAGAGCTAATCTTAAAAAAAATTCTATAGATGCAGATGCACCACTGGATGGCAAAATTCTAATTATGTTATTTGAAAAGCCATCAACAAGAACTAGGATTTCTTTTGACCTTGCGGTTAAACAATTAGGGGGGGAGTCATTAATATTAAATCCTGATGAAATTCACTATGGAATCGGCAATGAAAGTTTACATGATACAGCAAAAATTTTATCTCAATATGCAGATATTGTAATGTTAAGAACAGATGTTCATAAAAAAGTTGAAGATTTTTCAAGATATTTAAACATTCCAATTATTAATGGATTAACCGATTTAAGTCATCCATGCCAAATCATGTCGGATATAATGACTTTTGAAGAATTAAGAGGACCGATACAAAATAAAAAAATTACTTGGCTTGGAGACGGCAACAATGTTGTTTATTCATTAATCGAAGCTGCAGTTCAATTCGATTTTGAATTACATATTGCTTGTCCCAAAGGATTTGAACCAAGCAAAAATATTTTGCAATGGGCTAAAAAAAATAAGGGAAATATTTCTGTTAGCAAAGACCCCATAGATGCGGTGAGTTCTGCAGATTGTGTTATTACTGATAAATGGGTTTCAATGGGTGACAAAATTAATAAAAAGAAAAAGAAAAAAACGCTCAGACTTTATCAGGTGAATAATAAAATTATGAAAAAAGCAAATAAAGATTCAATTTTTTTGCACTGTCTTCCAGCCAGGAGAGGAGAGGAAGTAACCAACGAAGTTATTGATGGCAAACAATCAGCTGTCTGGTTAGAAGCTTTAAACAGAATACATATACAAAAAAGTATTATTGAATGGTGTTTAAATAATTAAGGCAATGGTAACGGAAAATCACCTTGTTCATTTAGGTAAAGAATAACAGAAGATCTATCCTTTTCCTTTGAAATGCCTGCAAAGGCCATTTTATTTCCTTTTACATAATCCTTTGGTTTAATTAAAAAATTATTCATTGCTTCAAAATCCCAATTCTTACCAAATCCACTCATTGCTTTTGAATATTTATAATCACTAATGGATCCAACTTTTCTTCCAATTACTCCCCATAAAGCAGGGCCAATTTTATTGCTTCCACCTTTCGATACTGAATGACATCCAATACATTTTTTAACTACTGTCTTTCCATGATCGATGCTTCCTAGGTCCAAAAAAACCTTAATATCGTTACCACTCTTAGCTTTTTCATTATCATCTTTACTGATTTCTTTAGTTTCGGTAGCTTTGACTACTTTATTCGTAGCATCTTCGGGAACTTTAACATTGTATACAATATCAGCCAATTTATTTATGCTAAGAACAATAACTATCGTTAGTATAATAGCCGCAATTATTTTATTTATTTCAAATCCATACATAATTTTTTATAATAATCCTCATGAAGATATATCATTAGTTAATAAAAATAACTTTGTTTAACAATAAAAATTTTGTGTCCGATGGACGCACGTAATACTATCATATAAAGCAAAAAAATATGAACAAGTCAGTAATTATTATTCCATCTAGATTAGAAGCAAAAAGATTACCAAACAAACCTTTGCTGAAAATTAACAATATGCCAATGATCATTCATGTGATGGAACGAGCAAGGGAATCTAAAATTGGAGATGTAGTTGTTGCAACTCCAGATCAAAAAATATTGGATTTGGTTGAACAAAAGTCAGGGAAAGCAATTCTTACTAGCAAGGATCATTCTACAGGTACAGATAGAGTTTATGAAGCGCTAGAAAAAATTTCTGATGATTCGATTAATATTATAATAAATTTACAAGGAGATATGCCTAATCTAGATCCTAATAATATTAAAAATTTAGACTATTTAATGCGAAAAAATAAATATGATATTGGAACTTTAGCTTCCAAAATTCAAAATGCAAAAGAACTTCAGAATACAAACATTGTTAAAGTTGAAACTTTAGAAAATCTTGATTATTCCAATTTTATAAAAGCTAAAGATTTTTTTAGGAAAACAATAAATACAAATAAAGAAAATATTTACCATCACATTGGTATTTATGCATTCTCAAAGAATACTTTATCCAAGTTTGTGAAATTAAGTAGAACTAAAAACGAAATTGAAAGAAAACTTGAGCAAATAAGGGCACTAGATAATAATATTGAAATTAGGGTAGCATTATCAAAATCTTTTCCCTTGGGTATTGATACTGAAGAAGATTTTCTGTTAATTAAAAAATCTATGGAATATAAAGGATGAAAAAATTATGAAATTAGCTTTTCAGGGAGAACTAGGTGCATTTTCGCATTTAGCTGCAATTAAATTTTTTCCAAAATCGGAAATTAAACCCTGCCAAACTTTTGAAGAATGTTTTAGGTTAGCGATAGAAAATTCAGAATATAGGATAATTATTCCAATGGAAAATTCTTTAGCTGGAAGAGTTGCGGATATTCATTATTTAATTCCAAAATATAAATTGCAAATTTATGCCGAATATTTCCATCCGGTAATACATAATTTACTAGGTTTAAAAGGAACAAAGTTAGAAGATATCAAAACTGTTCGAAGTCATTCACAAGCTATTGGTCAGTGTCAAAATATTATTCAAAAAAATAATTTAAAACCTATAATTTCTGCTGATACTGCTGGATCTGCCAAATATGTTTCTGAAAAAAAAGACAAAACCGAATCAGCAATAGCATCTTCCCTTGCTGCAGAAATTTACGATCTACAAATAATCACAAAACATGTTGAGGATGATTCTAAAAATGTTACTCGTTTTTTAGTAATGGGAAAAGAAATACATCATCCAGAGCTAGGAAATAAAAAATACATTACAAGTTGTATTTTTAGAGTAAAAAGTATACCTGCGGCTCTCTACAAATGTCTCGGTGGATTTGCAACAAACAATGTAAACCTTTGCAAATTAGAAAGTTTTTCTGCAAAAAATACATTTGAACAAGTTAATTTTTTTATAGATATAGAAGGCCATATTGAAGATTTTAAAGTTCAAAAATCTTTAGAAGAACTAGGTTTTCATACAGAAAGTTTGGATATTTTGGGTGTTTATGAAGCAGATAAATTTAGATTTAATAAATAAATTGAAACTTATTAAGACTTTAATCTTGTAGATAAGAAATTATTCCTGATATAATAAATTGGAGGCTAGCAGCAGGTGGAATTTTTTGGACAACCCGGTCAGGACGGAAACGTAGCAGCCGAAACAGAAACTTTCCAGGTTGCTGTTTAGTCTCCTGATAAAATGTACAATAACAAAAAAAAAGTACTGGCTTTAAAATATAGGCCAAAAACTTTTTCCGACTTAATCGGCCAAGATATTATGGCCGAAACAATTATAAATTCCATAAAAATGGATAAAGTGCCTAACGCTTACCTTTTTTCAGGCATTAGAGGTGTTGGCAAAACAACGACGGCTAGAATAGTTGCAAAATCACTAAATTGTAATAATGGAATAGAAAATTTGTGTCAAAATGAAATGTGCGAACATTGCAGTGCTATTTCAAATTCAAACCATATGGATGTTTTAGAAATGGATGCTGCGTCTAAAACAGGTATTGATGATGTAAGAGATTTAATAGAATTTTCCAAGTATGGACCCAGCGTAGCAAAGTTCAAAATATTTATTATCGACGAGGTTCATATGTTGTCAAAACAAGCATTTAACGGTTTACTGAAAACGTTAGAAGAACCCCCGTCATATTTAAAATTTATTTTTGCAACGACAGAAATAAGAAAAATACCCATTACTGTGATTTCTCGTTGCCAAAGATTTGACTTAACTAGAGTAAAATCAGATTTGCTTTTAGATTTTTTAAGGAAAATATCTCTTTTAGAAAATGGAAAAATTTCAGAAAACGCATTGAAATTGATTGTAAAAATTTCCGAGGGCTCTGTTAGAGATGGTTTATCACTTTTAGATAGAGCTTTAATTACACAAAAAATCGAACAAAAGGAGCTAAATTTGGAGTCGGCACAAAAAATATTCGGGTATTTTGATAAATCTCATTTGATTGAATTAATGAAATTAATTTTTCAAGGGAAAGAAGAACAGGCTCTATTAAAATTCAGAAGTATATCTGACTTAGGTATTGATCCAAAAATATTTTTAAATGATTTTTTAGAAATTCTCTACTTTATGAAAAATATTAATATTTTCGGTAAAAACGAAATAAGTTTTTCACTTTCTGATAATCAAACTAAAGAAATTGAACAGCTATCCAGCCAAGTTGATATAGAAACATTGATAATGTTTTGGCAATTTGGCATAAAATCATTAGAGGAATTGAATATTGTTTCAAATCAAAATCTTTCAATAGAAATGTTTTTAATAAGATTAATTCATTTGAAAGAGATTCCAAAATTAGAGGAACTGCTTAATAGTAAAGAAACATCTCAAGATAAAACAAGTTCAAAAAAAACTGAAACATTGTCTAATATAAAAAATGAAATTAAGAAAGATATAGTTAAAGAAACAAACCAGTCCACAGATCAGATTAAGAACGTTATCCAAGAAAAAAAAGAAATTTTAGATAACGATAAAACATTTAAATTACCAAATGAAAATAAAAACTCCACTGAAACGATGTCAAATTTTGATAACCTAATTAGTTTGTGCCTAAAGCATAAAGAAATGCAGCTAAAATATAACTTAGAAAAAAATGTAAGTTTGGTAAAATTTTCAAATGGACAAATGGAATTTTCGTTCAATGAAAATATTGATAAAAACTTTATAAAAAATTTGTCCAAAAAACTGTTTGTTTGGACTGGAAAAAGATGGATTATAACTTTATCAAAAGAAAAAGGTCAACCGACACATCAGGAAATTAAATTAGAAAAAAAACAAACTCAGTTGGATGAAACAATTAAAACCAAGGCTTATAAAAAAATGCTAGAAGCATTTTCCGATGCTAAATTAATTACTGTAGAGGAAAACGAAGAAAAAGAATGACTGATTTTTCAAAAGTGCTGGAACAAGCAAAAAATATGCAAAACAAAATGAAAGAAACTCAAGAGTCTATAAAAAAAATTGAGGTCGAAGGTATTGCTGGAGGAGGATCAATTAAAATTTATTTAAATGGAGATGGGGAATTAATTAAATTGCATATGGCACCGGAAATAATGAAAGAGAGTAAGGAAATATTAGAGGATTTGATTATAGCTGCGCACGGGGATGCAAAGAAAAAAATAAAAATAAAAGCATCTGAAGAATTGTCAAAGATTACTGGAGGCATTCCTTTGCCCCCAGGTTTTAAATGGCCTTTTTAAACTTTTATGAAAAAAAATATTCCAGAAATCGAAGAGCTTGTTAGACTGATTTCAAAATTGCCTGGTTTAGGTCCTAAATCGGCTAAAAGAATCGTATTAAAACTCATAAACAATAGAGAGGAATTAATAAAACCTTTAGCAAATATATTAGTCCAAGTTTGTAAAAATATCGTTCGATGTAACATTTGTGGAAATATTAAATCTTCAAATTCTAGCTGCACTTTCCAAACATGCTCATATTCAGATAAAAATTATAAACAGATTTGTGTGGTAGAAAATATTGCTGATATGTGGGTAATTGAAAATTCGGGAATTTATAAAGGATATTATCATATTCTAGGTGGAACATTGTCATCTTCTGATAACAAAAAAACCGATAATTTACTTATTCCTTCTTTGGTTGAAAGAGTAAAGAAGGATACTATAGATGAAGTTATTTTGGCTACAAGTGCCACAATAGAAGGTCAAACTACCGCACACTATATTCAGGACAGTTTAAAAGGTACAAAAGTAAAAATCTCAAAACTTGCGCAAGGATTGCCTGTAGGGGGAGAAATAGAATTTCTTGATGATGGTACTTTATTTTCGGCTTTTAAAAATAGGGGTCCTGTTACTAATCACTAGACTTTTTTTCAATTCGCTTACTGTGTAAAATTGGTTCGGTATATCCGGAAGGCTGTTCACGGCCCTTAAATATTAAATCGCAAGCGGCTTTAAATGCAATTGATTTATCAAAATTAGAGGACATAGCTTCATAGGTAGATCGCCCATATCGCTTGTAGGCAGGATTACTAATATTTTGTTTGTCAACGATTTTTGCCATTTTGCGCATTACTTGCATTACTTGTTCAGGATTACAGATGCCATGAAGTAACCAATTGGCAATATGCTGTGATGAGATTCTCAAAGTTGCCCTATCTTCCATTAGTCCGATATTATTTATATCGGGTATCTTAGAACAACCCTCGCCATGATTGATCCATCTCACAACATAACCTAATATTCCCTGTGCATTATTTTCCAACTCTTTTGTAATATCTTTCATTTGCCAGTTTGGACGGTTAGCAACTGGAATTTTTAAAATATTGGATAGTTTTGCAGAAGATCTCGATGAGATTTTTTTTTGCTGTTCAAAAACATCAATCTTGTGATAATGAATTGCATGTAAAGTTGCTGCTGTTGGAGAAGGAACCCAAGCACAATTAGCCCCAGCTTTTGGATGACTTATTTTTTGCGACATCATATCTTCCATTTTATCTGGCATTGCCCACATACCTTTGCCAATCTGTGCTATCTTTGAAAAACCGCAGGCAAGGCCTATATCAACATTCCAATCTTCATATGTTGACATCCAAGTTGATTTTTTCATTTCCACTTTAGGGATCATAGGTCCCGCCTCCATAGAAGTATGTATTTCATCACCAGTACGATCTAAAAATCCTGTGTTTATGAACACGACTCTATTTTTTGCAGCTCTAATGCATTCTTTCAGATTAACAGTTGTACGTCGTTCTTCATCCATAATACCTATTTTGATAGTGTGACGGTTTAAGGATAGTACATCTTCAACTTTTTCAAAAAGCGTATTACTAAAATCAACTTCATCCGGCCCATGCATTTTTGGCTTTACTATGTAAATGGAACCAGTTCTAGAATTCATTTTGTTCTTAAAATCATGCATTGCGCCAATAGTAGTTATAAAAGCGTCCATTATTCCTTCAGGAATTTCAGATTCATCTTCTAAGAGTATGGAAGAATTTGTCATTGAGTGACCAACATTTCGATTAAGTAATAAGGCGCGTCCACACAAGGTTAGTTTAGAAAAGTCAGACTCCCCTTTTTGTTCTGCGTTGATATAGATGCGATCGGGGTTCAATTTTCTTGTAAATTTTTTTCCATTTTTTTTTATTTCAGCTTGCAGATCTCCCTTCATAAGTCTTAACCAATTTCTATAACCTGCTATTTTGTCTTTGGCATCTACGGCAGCTACTGAATCTTCGTGATCTATAATTGTAGTTATGGCAGACTCTAAAATTATATCTTGTATTCCAGCTTTATCTTGACGTCCGTTTGAACCGTTCGGATCAAATATTATATCTATATGAAGATTATTATTTTTTAATAAAAGTGACGATAGATTCGGAAGTTTTCCGGAATATCCTGCAAATTGTCTAGAATTCTTAAATTTTAAACTTAATTTTCCATTATAAACTTTTGGAATTTCTGAAATGTCTTTCCAACTATCTTGTTCGAGTGGTACATTTTCGTCTAAGAAATTACGAGCATACTCGATTACTTTTTTTCCTCTCTCTGGATCATATGTATCTACACGATTTGTTTCTTCTATTTTCAGAATTGCATCTGTGCCATAAAGTGCATTATAAAGACTGCCCCATCGTGCATTAGCTGCATTTAATGCATAACGTGCATTCATGACTGGAACAACAAGCTGTGGACCTGCAATTACTGAGATTTCATCATCAACATTTTTGGTTTCGATAGAAAAATTGTTACCCACCTTAACAAGATAACCAATCTCTCTTAGAAAAGCTGTATAGGAATTAAAATCTATTTCTTGGTCTTTTCGGGCAAGATGCCATTCATCAATCTGTTTTTGCATTTTTTCCCTGATGGAGAGAAGTTCTCTATTTCTTGAGGTTAATTCGTGGACAGTTTTATCAAAACCTTTCCAGAACTTTTCAATATTAATATTTGTACCTGGAAGTAGTTCTTTATTTACGAATTCTAATAGTTTTGCAGAAACAAGTAATTTACCTTGAGAAATATATTCCATATTTATTTATTAAAATTTTTTATAATTTCATTGATAAATTAGGCTTTTGATCGCTTAGTGTTTTTTTACATCTAGACAAATTTTTGCCATCTATCTTTATATTATGAGTCATTAGTTGTATGAATTGTTTTGTAGATTTAAATATAATAATTAATTAATAACATTTGTAAATGAGAAATTATCTTGAATTTGAGAGTGAGATTAAAGGTTTAGAAGAACAATTAGATAAATTAAAAGACCCATTTAACAAGGAAGGTTTGGCAGAAGTTGATACAAAAAAAATTAATCAAATTCAAAGTGAGTTAGATCAAAAACTTAAGGAAGTTTATTCAAATCTTAGCCGTTGGCAAAAAACTTTGCTTGCAAGACACGAGGAAAGACCTAGGGCAAAATTTTTTATAAATAATTTGTTTTCTAATTTTATAAATTTATCTGGCGATAGACAATTTGCTGATGACAAATCGGTATCGGTAGGTTTTGGAGTATTTGAAGATCAGTCTGTTTTAGTTATAGGACAAGAAAAAGGTGATGATTTGGATGGTAGAATTGAAAGAAATTTTGGAATGATGCGTCCAGAAGGTTATAGAAAATGTATTAGATTAATGCAGCTTGCGGATAAATTTAATATCCCAATAATATCATTTGTTGATACGCCCGGAGCTTATCCCGGTGTGGGTGCCGAAGAGCGCGGCCAAGCAGAGGCAATAGCAAGATCTATAGAATGTTCTATGTCTTTAAAGGTTCCAAATATTTCAATTATTATTGGGGAAGGTGGATCAGGGGGTGCAATTGCGTTAGCTTCTTCCAATAAAATAATAATGCTTGAGAATGCAATTTATAGCGTAATTAGTCCAGAGGGTTGTGCTAGTATTCTTTGGCGAGATCCAAAAAAATCATTAGAAGCCGCAGATGCCATGAAGCTTTCAGCTCAGGATTTACTTGAGTTTGGAATCGTAGACTCGGTTATCAAAGAACCACTTGGAGGAGCCCATAGAGATAAGAAAGCATTACTTGATGAAATCAAAAAATCTATCAGGAAAAATTTGAGAGAATTATCCGAATTAAGCAGGGAGGATATTTTAAATCATCGAAAACAGAAATTTCTTTCTATTGGAAGGAAGAAAGGCCTAGTAAAAAATATTGACAGCAGAGATAGAATGACCATGGAAGAAAATGTTTTTTCAAATTTAAAACAAAAAATTAATAAAAATAAAATAGTTATGATAATTACACTAGCGCTGGCTGCTCTAGTTTCATTAACGTTACTGTACCTATAGTGCGCCACAGCAATGTTTAAATTTTTTTTCTGTAACAGGACACCTTTCATTCCTAGATATTTTTTGATTTTTTTTTGCCAGTAATAGGCAATCGGGATTATTTGCCACGTTTATTTTATTAATATTTAAATTTTTATTTTTTTCTTGCTGATTTTCGACTGGTTTTTCAACAATAACAAGATTATTTAGAATAGAAATAGTATCAGTTTTAATTTTCTCAAGTAATTTTTCAAATAAACCAAAGGCCTCTTTTTTATACTCAATAAGAGGATCTCTTTGGCCATATCCTCTTAATCCAATTACCTGTCTTAGTTGTTCTAAATATTGAAGATGAGACTTCCAATTCATATCTAAAGTTTGAATAAATATTCTTCTTTCCAATTCATTATTTTGCTCGTCATTTATAAATTCTACTCTTTTTAGTCTCTGCTGGATAAACTTGTCCACAATATATTTTTTAAAATTTTCGTCATCCATATTCACCAAGTTGTTTATTTCTTCTTCACTAATACTTCTTCCTAACAAGGATTTAATTTTAATATTTACGCTTTTATTTTTTGGATCTTTTCTAATAATTTTTTTATCTTCAATAATTTGATCAATTAATTCATTAAAAAAATGTGTTGTCAGAGTGCTTACGGAAGAACTTGACAAGATTTCTCTTCTTTGAGAAAAAATTACCTTTCTTTGGTCATTATTACAGTCATCGAATTTTAACAAAGTTTTCCTAATATCGTAATTTCTTGCCTCAACTTTTTGCTGAGCCCTTTCTAAAGCTTTATTAATCCAAGGATGGTCAATAGATTCATTCTCCTTTAATCCAAATTTTTTAAGCATGGAATCTATAGATTCTGAACCAAATATTCTCATTAAATCATCTTGAAGGCTTATATAAAAAATTGAATTTCCTTGATCTCCTTGTCGTCCCGCTCTGCCTCTTAATTGGTTATCTATTCTCCGTGACTCATGACGTTCAGACCCTATTACAAAAAGTCCACCAAGTTCTTTAACTTTATTTTTTTCTTCAAGGGTAGAATTGTCATTTTTATCAATTTGTTTTCCACCCAATTTTATATCTTGGCCTCTACCAGCCATCGAGGTCGCAATAGTTACAGTGTTCAACTTTCCTGCATCGGCAATAATTTGTGCTTCTTTTTCATGGTGTTTTGCGTTCAACACAGAATGTTTAATGTTTTTTTTCTTAAGCAATGACGAATATATTTCTGACTTTTCAACACTGGTTGTTCCAACTAAAATTGGCTGTCCTTTCTTGTGGCATTCAAAAATTTTATTTACTATTGCAAGATTTTTTTCCTGTTCTGTTCTGAAAATTTGATCATTCCAGTCTTTCCGTATCATTGGTTTGTGAGTAGGAATCGAAACAATTGGCAATTTATATATGTCAAAAAATTCTTCAGCCTCTGTGG
>Ga0208132_1000309_pt1 | contig 23766 bp, 20 predicted proteins | sample ETNtaG_16_FD_185785 | JGI IMG/M metagenome (GOLD analysis project Ga0208132, IMG submission 185785) | Marine microbial and viral communities from oxygen minimum zone, Eastern Pacific Ocean - ETNP201406SV199 (SPAdes) (version 2) | ecosystem: Environmental > Aquatic > Marine > Oceanic ... | reverse complement strand
TAAATAAAGGTTATAAATATGGTGGTAGACACTGAAGAACAGTATAACGAGTTTTTAACGAAATTCGAATTGGAAGATTGTATACTAGTTCCCGTTTTATCCGATATAAAATTACATCCCAGAGAAAATCCATTATCGCTTCTTTATGCGAAGTTTTTTGATGGTGAAGACTATATTTTGCCATTTAATCACAGTGAAGCGATAAATCTTACCGAAGATCACCTTCAAAAACTCACTAATTTCACTAATAAAAAATATACATACGATAAAAAGAGATTATCACACATAGCAAACTTCAAAAATGTGTATGATATAAATTTATTGTATTATATGGACACTAATCATCCTTTTGACATTTATGAAGTTGATACAAATGCTCATCGGTACTTCACCACCAAATTTTACCACAAGAAAAACTTAAATAAAGTGATTCCAATATTAAAACACTTGGAATATTGCAGAAAACTTGTTAAGTTATTGGAGCCTTACTGTAATAAAAATGTAGACTCTGACATAATGACATATAATAATGATGTAATTGAATCCTTAACTTATATGGAATCAAGTGGACTTCAAAGAAATAAAAGTGTTGTATATAGTGAATATAACCCTTATACTTCAACAGGACGACCATCAAATAGATTTGGTGGAATTAATTTTGCAGCTTTGAATAAGAACGATGGAAGTAGAAAATCGTTTGTAAGTAGATTTGGAAATAGAGGAGTATTGGTGGAGTATGATTTTGATGGTTATCATTTAAGATTGATAGCAGACCTTGTAGGATATGAGTTACCAGAAGGCTCAATTCATCAGTATTTAGCAGAACAATATGGAGTGGATTATAATGAGAGTAAAGCTTTATCTTTTAAGTTTTTATACGGTGGAATACCAAAAGAAATATCCGATTCTATACCATTTTTTAATGAGGTAAAGAAACACATTAATAAAATTTGGAAAGAGTATAAAAGGGAAGAATTTATTGTTTCAGATATTTATAAAAAACGAATATACAAAAAGAATTTGCGGAATATGAATAAAAACAAAGTATTTAATTATCTTGTTCAGTTACTTGAGACAGAAAGCAACATGAAAATGTTGACAAGGTTAATTCCACAGTTAGAGAGTTATGACAGTAAATTGGTTTTGTATAGTTATGATTCGTTTTTATTTGATTTTTGTTTGAATGACGGGTTAGAGTTTTTAAAAAAAGTAAAGGACGTTATTGAAAGACATGACAAGTTTCCTACGAAAGTAAGTTGGGGACCAAATTATCACGAAATGAAAGACATAACAGGAAGGTTTGTATGAAGTATATCGATAAAATACTGAACGAATTAAGTTTTAGGGTTAGTGATGGTATGCCTGATTTCACCAATAAACAACACTTAATTAAGTTGTATGATATTTTGAATGACCTTAATTGGGATGAAGAAGTTATAAATGAATTAATATATAATTTGACTGAAAAAAGGAATCCAGGAGATACGTGGAAAACTCAAACTGGATGGGCAGGATTAAAACAAGGTGAAGATAGCGCAAGATATGGAATGGATAGTAAAGAAACTGCTGATGCGTATGTTAGTGGTAAAGGTGATAAAAAGAAAGAAAAACCTAAAAAGGATAAAAATTTAGGTGAAGTAAATAAGGAACATTATGGTTCTGACGTTGAACCTAATGATGAGGATTATGAAAAGAATAAACCACCACAAGCAAAATTAAAAGAAGGTAAACCTATAACTCGTAAGGAAATAGAAAAATTATTTGGGCCAGGAGTACCTAAAAAATATGTTGATGTTTTAATGAGAATGTTAAATTCTTCTTCAGGGGAAGGAAAAGATCACCCTGATATGTCAAAATTTTTGAAAGGAGTTGGGGCAGGTGAAATGCCAGCACAGGCAGCAGAGGTATTTACTATGATGGCGGCAACAATGGGTGATAAAGAATTTAAACAATTAATGGATAGAGTTAGAGAAAATAATAGTAATATGGTTAATCCAAAAGATGCTATGTTTGATGAGGGGTGGTTACAATCAATTGAAGGTGCACGAAAAACAATTAGGAATTTTGCAGAATCACAAGGTACAGAAATTTCACACGCCGCATGGGATGTTCGTGATGATGTTGAAGCTATGGGATTACCATATGGGAACAAAGGATTTTCAACTGATGTATATTTCAGAACGGCCGATGGACAGTTAATTGAGGTTTCATTAAAAAAAGATACTAAAATATTTTTAAGTCAACCAAGTGTTGGATTTGTTAAACAAAGTGCAATATCAACTTTACCTAAATCACAACAAAAGGCATATGAAAGAAATGAAAAACGAATTGATGAATTAAGAAATAAAAAACCTTTTACTAAAGAAGATAAGGTAGAAGTTAAAAAACTACAAAAAGAAAATTTGAGGAGAGAAAAAATAGCGGCTGATGAACTATATGGAAAAGACAATCCCGCCAATCCTTTTTATGCACAAAAGAGACAACAAAAAAGTTCAGAGAGAATGGGCTATGAGATTTCATCAGGAGATGTAGAAAAAACAAATAAATTAAGTGATGATGATATTGAAAGTATGTCTGGAACGCAATCTTTACCAAGTAAAGCGTTCCCACCAAAGTATTTAAGGGCGGTTAGAGATATGATTGGATCTATTCCTCCACCAGTTACACCAAGAAAAATTAGAAAGTATTTAAAAGATAATCCAGAGGCAAAAAAGATAGTAAAAGACGCATATAATCCTAAATATTATGCGAAAGCTATGTTAGCATATAATAAGATGTTAGCAAGTACAGGAGATGAGAAAGCACAAAAGAGAGTTGATGACCATATGGAAGTAACTAAAGAGTTTGAGAGAGACTTTTTAGGCACAACACTTGATAGAAATACACCAGCAGGTAAAGTTATGTATGATAATGTGATGAATTTAATTAGTGAGAAATTTCCATTAAAGGCTATTATGAGTGGGGAAGAAAAAATGGCATTAGGTGGTTTGGCAGCAAGTCCTGAAGTTTTTGCTTCCATGTTTGGTGATAATCCAAAAACAGGTAAACCTTATACTTATAAGGAATTAGAAACTAAATTAAGATTAGATTATGTAGATCCACCAGGAGAACACAGATTATTATTTGAAGGAGCAGATCCACCTATAACTATATGTGAATTTGGTGTAAGAAATAGAGGAAAGGGATATAACGAATTAAATACTTCTAATTTAGAAATGAAAATACCCGAGACAATGCAAAGAAATTTATATTGTCATAATATGAAACTTGCTATGGAAAAAGGACAAAGTGAAGAACAATTTAGAAAGGGTTTATCAACAGAAGAACTTAAAAATCAAGATAAACTTGAAAGAGGAACAAAATCTAAACCAGGTTTAGGTAAGTGTAACGTATAATGATTAAACTAAAAGACTTACTAATGGAAGATTGGATTGAAGATAAGTGGTATCCTGCACATACCAAATCAGCATTAAAATGGGCTCTTATGCGTAGGACTATTCCTATCTATCCAAAGTCAATGGAAAAAATAATTGGTAAAATACCAATAACTTCTTTTCATGTAACAACTCTTGACCATTTAGATAATGTAACAAGATTACTTGGTACTAAAAAATCTATGTCAACATTCACTCGAATGGGTAAAGACTCTCAGTTAGCTAAAGGAAAGGGTATTCAGACTGAAGGTGGAGTTGTATTTTGGTTAGAAGGAACTTTATTAGCAAGAAAATATATTGATATGCAAAGTGAACCCGATAAAACAGGTCGTAGATGGATATCTTCACTAATAGTTTTCGGTAGGGAAAAACAGCTGGTGCCATTTAACGCCGCAAAAAGAAAGAAGATACCTGACCGTGATGAATGGCAAGATTATGAGTGGGAAGTAAAAGATAAACTGATGAAAAAATATGGTGGTGGTGCAGATAATATCAAAGAATATGAAGCGGAAGTTAAAAAAGTATTAAATAAAAGGGCAAATGAAATAATTACTGCCTATATTACTTTGTCAAATAATTTGTTGAAAAAACATAAAAAATTAGTAAAGAAAAATCTTTCAACACCATCCAGAAAAGGTTCTTCTTGGTGGAATGAAATTTTGATATATAATGCAAAGATTAAAGAAATATTTGTAATGAGTAGAGCATCTAAAAAAGATTTGGAGTGGGGGGATAGCAAACAAAAAGCCAGTCTTGAAAAACTTATTTCGACTGCAACAGGTGATAACCCAATCACTATTGGAACTCCAGCAAAATATCGTAAGTGGTATACGGATAGAAAAGGAAAGCTTGATGTTTATTAAGGAGTGGAATAAATTATTATGAGAACTCAATTTATGGTTGGAGAATATTATGACTAAAACACAATTGTTGTGTACATTCACCCGAAGAAACAGACTACACGACACAGTTGATGTAATTATTGAGTGTAATGAAATAGTATTTAGCAAAATTTATGTGTTTCAAAATGAAAAAGATTATCATCAGTTAATTTGCACATACAATATAGAGTATTCAGATGATTTCATGGAAAATGTTAAAGATACAATTTCTCTACATAGGAAGAAACAGACAAATACTCTTTATACAATAAATGCACTTAATGAAGTTATCAGATCACTAAACGAAGGTATTCTTGACAAGACATTTTCAGTACCCTGGGAAGAATATAAAAATTCATTACTTCTCACAAATGAAGATGGATTAAATATAATACCGACAAGAATTTATTCAATAATAGATGTTAATACGTGGGATAGAAATTTAGAGGGAAATTAATAGTGGAAACTTTAGCTAAGTTGGTTGCTTTAATTTTGGGTTTGATGGGATTGAGTTCTAAAGCAACATCAATAAAAAAATCCAAAGTTAAGAAAATAGATGTTAAGAAAGAAGAACTTGAGAAACAAGTTAAAAAGGTTGATAAGGAACTGAAACGGGTTAAGAAAGCACAAGCTAAAGCTAAGAACCCTATTAAGAGAAAGAAGATAAAAGACGCTGCTAAGTTTTTGAAGGATTTTGCGAAGAAGAAATGAAGAAACTAATAATTGTTTTAATATTATCATTTGGGTTTTCCCAAACAACTTTAACTAAAGAACAGGCGGATGAACTTGCCAAAAATATACAAGAATTACAAGTTAGAGCCGATTCTCTATCTATTTCAGATAGCTTAAAAACTTTAGAAATAGATTTACTTAATCAGAAGGTTGCATCGTTAGAAGAAGATTTAACTATTACAGAAAAGAAAGCTAAGTTAGTTAAGGCAAGTTGGTATGAGAACAAATGGTTATATTTTGGATACGGGGGAATTTTATCATACGCCTTAGTAACAGCTTTAAATGCACTGGACAACTTTTTTTAATGATTAAAAAAAAATCACGTTTTGGCGTTTTTGGTTTATATATATAATATCAGTCTATAGTAATAGACAACAGTTTTTTGACATTTGAAATTGGCAAAGCAGAAAGGCCGTACACCTTTCTGTGGGGTTGACTGAACAACAGGTTTTGATAAAGGCTTGTAATGTATCCCAATCCTCTATGGTAGAGAATCAGCACCTAAATGTTGGTGTTTTTAGGATGACAGTCCGTGCGGGAGTTTGAGTCAACACTACTTGAGAAAGTAAACCAACTTTTTCGCTTCATTGGGAGTACCCGAAAGGAAATCTCCCTGAGAACTGGCTGAATAAATCTTCTTTGAGGATTAAAGCAATCGGTTAGAAATTGTATTCGCCTCAACGATGTTTAATAGCATTGAGAGAGAATCGAAGTAACTTTCGGAAACGAGATATGAAGTAATCTATCAAAGTGGCTCAATGTGAAATGGTATTTTCACACCCCCAAAAATTTCAAAATTTTAAAGTAGTTCGTTATTTTCAGTCTCCACCATACCACCAGACGTGAAAACGATGAGCTACTTTTTTTTTACAAAAAAACTTGGATGGTTTTAGAATCTGGCTGATATATATTACAGAATGATGGTTACATCATTACTAATTAATAAATGAAATGTATAGGAGAATAAAAAATGGATATTGATGCAATTCGTAAGAAATTAGAACAACTTCAAACAACAAACACCAGAACAACAAATCTTTGGAAACCACAGCCTGGTAAAACTCAAATAAGGATAGTACCTTATAAGTACAATAAATCAATTCCGTTCATTGAGTTATTTTTTCATTATGACTTGGGCGGAAAGAGTTATTTGTCACCTATCAGTTTTGGTCGTCCAGACCCGATTGAAGAGTTCGCAGATAAACTAAAATCTTCCGGAAATAGGGAAGATTGGAGACTTGGTAAAAAGTTAGAAGCCAAGATGAGAACTTTTGCTCCCGTTGTAGTAAAAAGCGAAGAAGGAGAGGGTGTTAAATTCTGGGGTTTTGGTAAGACAGTTTATCAAGAACTTTTAAGTATTATAGCAGACCCTGATTATGGTGATATTAGTGATCCCGTAAATGGTCGTGATGTAGTAGTAGAGTTCAAGACAGCTGAAGAAGTTGGATCTTCATTTCCAAAAACAAATATTCGTGTAAAACCAAATCAAACTCCTGTAACTGAAAATAAGGCAGTATTTGAAAGTATTCTTGAAAATCAAAAGAACATCACAGAAATCTATCAGGAACAGTCTTATGATGAACTTGCAGAAGTTTTACAAAATTGGTTAAGTCCCTCTGATGACGAGACAACTACAAAAGAAAGTGATTCAGCTACAGAAGCCACTTTGGAACAGACAACAACTGTAACAAATGCATCTGAAGCATTTGATGAATTATTTAATAAGTAGGGGGAGTGTAATATGTCAGTCAGAGATGAATTGGCAGATGTTCTCGCTGAAAAGTTAAATAACCAATTCAAAGATTATAAGGTAGCTTATTTTCTAGACGGCTCAGACCCGACTCCAACAGACATTAAGGAATTTGTATCTACAGGTTCTACTGTGTTGGATTTGGCTATTTCAAACAAACCTAACGGTGGAGTTGCAGTTGGCCGAATTACTGAAATCAATGGATTGGAGTCAAGTGGTAAATCTTTGCTCGGTTCTCATATTTTAGCTGAAACACAGAGAAAAGGTGGAGTTGCTGTTTATATTGACACAGAAACTTCCGTCAGTAGAGAATTTCTCGAAGCAATTGGAATCGAAATTCAGAACTTATTGTATCTTCATTTGGAAACAGTTGAAGATGTATTTGAGGCTATTGTAGAAATAGTTGCAAAAGTTCGTGAGTCAGATAAAGATAGACTTGTAACAATTTTGGTTGACAGTTTAGCAGGAGCTTCTACAAAAGGTGAATTAGACGGCGATTTTGATAAAGAAGGTTGGGCGACTGATAAAGCTATTATCACAAGTAAAGCTATGAGAAAGATTACTCAGATGATAGGAAAACAGAGAGTTGCCCTTATCTTTACAAATCAACTCAGAACCAGACTTGGAGTAATGTTTGGTGATCCTTGGACAACAAGTGGTGGTAAGGCATTACCATTTCACGCTTCCACTCGTATCAGATTAAAAAATCTCGGTCAAATCAAAGATTCTAAAAAGAACACAGTTGGTATTAAAATGAGAGCTCAGGTCATTAAGAACAGACTTGGACCCCCAATGAGACATGCCGATTTCAATCTTTACTTTGAAAGTGGACTAGATAATGATGGAAGTTGGTTACAGGTGTTAAAAGACCATAAATTAGTGAAACAAAGTGGAGCATGGTATTCTATGGAAAACCATGAAGGAGAAGAATTAAAGTTTCAGTCTAAGGATTGGTCAGAACAGCTGGAAGACGAGGGATTTAAATCTCATTGTTATGATTTGATTTGCGACAAAGCAATTTTGAAATATGACAAGAACTTTGGAATTGACGAAATTACAATCTCAGAGGAGTCTGATGAGTAATGAACGATATTTATCTATTCTTGAAGAAATAAAGAAACACGGCGGCGATGTAGATGTAGGCAAGCCAAATGATAAGGTATTGATAATAGATGGCCTGAATACTTTTATACGAGTATTCAGTGTTATACCAACTACCAATGATGATGGAGTTCATGTTGGTGGAATAGTTGGTTTTCTCAAATCAATCGGTTACTCTATAAAGATGCTTGGACCCACCCGTTGTATTGTTATTTTTGACGGTAAAGGTGGTTCTACTCGTCGCCGAAAAATTTATCCAGAATATAAGCAAAAACGAAAAACTAAAGTTCGTTTGAATAGATCATATGATTTTAGTTCTATGGAAGACGAACGCCATTCTATGTTAATGCAGTTGAGTAGATGTGTGGAATACCTTGAAAAATTGCCTCTAACAGTCTTGTCGGTAGACAGCGTAGAAGCTGACGATGTTATTGCGTATATTACAGAACAAGTGCTCACAGAGAGTAAGGTTACAATAATGTCTACCGATAAAGATTTTTTACAACTCGTTGATGATCGAGTTTCAGTTTGGAGTCCAACCAAGAAAAAGTTATATACTCCAGAAAGTGTAAAAGAAGAATACGAAATTGCATCGTCTAATTTTATTATGTATAGAGTTTTAGATGGTGATAAGTCGGATAATATTTCTGGGATAAAGGGATTTGGATTAAAAACCATTATTAAAAAATTTCCACTTCTTTTAGAAAACAAAGAGATAGATATAGATGAGTTAAAAGATTATGCAAGAAATAACGAGGTTGTACTTGAAGACGATGTTATAAATAGAAATTATAAATTAATGCAACTGAAAGAAGTTGATATATCAGCCAATGCAAAACTAAAAATTAGCACAAATGTTAATAAATCAATACCACCAACTGCCAAGATGCAATTTGAAAAAATGTTTATCGAGGATAGATTATTTTCTACATTTCCAAATCTTAATAGTTGGTTATTGACAACTTGGACTCAGTTGAATAGATACGCTGAAATGACAAATGGGTAGAAAACGAAAATATTTTACAGAAGAAGAACAACAAGATGCTCAAAGGAGATGGCAGATGGAGCATTATGAACGCAACAAAGAAAAAATTCTGAGGAAAGCCCGAGACCGATATAGACAGAGGAAGTTGAAGGAGACACGGGAAAAAAATAGAAAAGAATTATATGGAGAGTAAATTTATACTATGAGTGAGAATTTAACTAGCTTTGGTCCTACTTTTCAAATGAAAGTTATAGCTTCTCTATTAGAAGATCCTGTTTTTACACAAACAGTATTAGATATTTTAAAGCCAATATACTTTGAGTCAGATGCCAATAGATGGATAGTAGATACAATCGTTTCGTATTTTATGGAATATAAAACCAATGCTACATTGGAAGTATTGAAAGTTAAGATAGATGAAATTGAAAATGATATATTGAAAGCGGGAGTTGTAGAAAATCTGAAGGAAGCTTGGCGAAATATTGAATCTCCTGACTTAGAGTTCATAAAAGAAGAAACTCTCAATTTTTGTAAGAACCAGGTCTTGAAAAATGCCATTGTACAGTCAGTTGACTTATTGGAAATTAAGGATTATGATGGAATCAAAAAATTGATAGATGACGCGATGAGATCTGGTGCAGAAAGAAATTTAGGACACGATTATATTATTGGAATAGAAGAAAGACTTACTAAAAATGCAAGGGAAACTATAAAGTCGCCGTGGGATGTTGTAAATGAAATTATGGATGGTGGATTAGGTACAGGAGAATTGGGAGTTATTGTTGCACCAGCGGGAATTGGTAAAACTTGGTGTTTACAGTCTATTGCGGCAGGGGCAGTTAGAGATGGATTGTCAGTAATCCATTATACATTAGAATTGAATCAGGCTTATGTTGGATTACGATATGATACTGTTTTTAGTGGAGTTACTACTACTAATATAAAATTTCATAAAGAAAAAGTTGAAAAAATAATAAGTGAGTTGGAAGGAAAATTGTTAATAAAATATTATCCAACAAAATCAGCTTCAGTTCAGACTCTTTCATCTCATCTTAAACAATCAGAAATACAAGGAATTAAACCTGATTTAGTAATAGTAGATTATGCAGATATTTTGGTTGGAGTGGGAAGTGAAAGGAGATTTGTTTTAGAAAATGTATATGAGGAGTTAAGAGGACTGGCTGGTGAGTTTGACGTTCCAATTTGGACAGCATCACAAGCCAACAGAAGTGCACTTGAGGAACATATTATAGATGCAACAAAAGTTGCTGAGGCTTACGCAAAAGTTATGATTGCAGATTTTGTAATGAGTATGAGTAGGAAAGTTGAAGATAAAATTTCGAATACAGGCAGGTTTCATGTGATTAAAAATCGGTTTGGACCAGATGGAATTACATTTCCATCTACAGTTAATACTAATATAGGTAATATTCAAGTTTATGAAGAGACTACTAAAGGTGGAAAGATAGCACAAGGTAAAATGGACAATTCAAAAGAATATGAAAGAAAAATGTTATCAAAAAAATATGATGATATGAATAAAGTTGATGGATTTGAGTAATAGAATGCAATATATATTATACTTATGGATGTATTGGAATGAATGTTGTACTAAAATTAATTTTATTTGAAGAGGGATAGTTTATATGGAAAAATTCAAGTTATCAGATAATTTCATAGATAAATACAAGCGAAAAAGACCCCCATTTGGATTTAACGGACTCGGAGAATTAGTTTATATGAGAACTTATTCTCGCATCAAGGAAGATGGAAAAAACGAGCAATGGTGGGAAACTGTTCAAAGGGTTGTAGAGGGCACTTACTCAATGCAAATGAATTGGATTGATTCTCATCAACTTGGTTGGAATCCTTGGCAAGCACAGCGGTCAGCTCAAGAAATGTATGATAAGATATTCAATATGAAGTTTTTACCACCCGGCCGAGGTCTTTGGGCAATGGGAACTCCACTTACAGAAGAAAAAGGTCTTTATGCAGCACTGAACAATTGTGCATTTGTATCCACATCTACTATTAAAGACGATTATGCAAAACCATTTTGTTTTTTGATGGACGCATCAATGTTGGGGGTAGGAGTTGGGTTTGATACAAAAGGTGCAAATCAAATCCTAATTAAAGGCCCCAATAAAAATAGAAATTCAGAATTATATGTAATTCCAGACACTCGGGAGGGTTGGATAGAATCTTTAAGGTTATTGTTAGAGAGTTATTTTCATGGAACATCACCTATAAAGTTTAATTATAATAAAATAAGAAAAGAGGGAGAACCAATTAAAGGTTTTGGTGGTCTTTCAAGTGGCCACAAACCATTAGAAGAGTCACACACAGGTATAAGAAAGGTTCTTGATGAAAACGTTGGATCTCCAATTAGTTCTACGGTTATTGTTGATATTATGAATCTTGTAGGTAAATGTGTAGTTGCGGGCAATGTTCGTAGAACAGCAGAGATTGTATTTGGTGATCCAAGTGATGAAGAGTATCTAAATCTCAAAAACTATAAAAAGAATCCACATAGAGAACAATATGGTTGGACTTCTAATAATTCAGTATTTGCAGAACTTGGAATGGATTATACAGAGTCTTGTAAAAGAATTACAGACAACGGTGAACCTGGGTTTGCATGGTTAGAAAATATGAGAAGTTATGGTAGAATGTGTGATGAACCAAATGGTTATGATACACGAGCAGCAGGTGGCAATCCGTGTTTAGAACAGACATTAGAGTCATATGAGTTATGTTGTCTTGTAGAAACATTTCCGTTTCGTCATGAAAATTTGGAAGAGTTTAAAAGAACACTTAAATATGCCTATTTGTATGCTAAGACAGTAACACTCGGAAAGACTCATTGGCCAGAAACTAATCGTGTTATGTTAAGAAATCGTAGAATTGGTTGTAGTGTTAGTGGTATTGCACAATTTATAACTTACAAAGGAATAGATGAACTGAAAACGTGGTTAATGGATGGATATAATGTAATTCAAGATTGGGACAAGGTTTATAGTGAGTGGTTCGCAACCCCCCGTTCTATTAAGACTACTTCCGTAAAACCAAGTGGTACTGTTTCACTATTAGCAGGTGCTACTCCAGGACTACATTATCCAGAAAGTAGATTATATATTAGACGAATAAGATTATCAAAATACAGTCCTTTACTTAAACCACTTGAGGCCTCTGGATATAAGATAGAACCAGCATTTGGTTCAGAGGATACTACGGTAGTGGTGGAAGTTCCAGTCGATGTTGGTAAAGGAATAAGAACTTCTAAGGAATTATCAGTATGGGAACAATTTAGTTTGGCAGCTTTTATGCAAAAGTATTGGGCAGACAATCAAGTTAGTTGTACTGTTACTTTTGATCCAGAAACAGAGAAAAGAGACTTGTCTCATGTTTTGGATATTTATCAGTATCAATTAAAGGGGATTTCTCTATTACCGAGAAGGAATGGAGGGGCTTATGCACAAATGCCATATGAAGAAGTGGACAAGAAAAAATATGACACGATGATGTCAAAACTTAAATATTTATCTTTTAGACAGATTAAGGGAAGTGAGGCAGTGGTTGAAAAATTTTGTAATAATGATGTATGTGAAATTTAGAAATATCGTGGGAAAAACAGGCAGTTGACGCACCTGTTGAAAAATGCGTCATTTCAATAAAACAATGAAGGAGACGATTATGAAGAATCGTAACTTAATTTCTACATTGGCGGTGTTTTTTATGCCGATTGTTCTTTGGGGACAATCAGTTGCGGGAACAGTTACCGATGCAGAAACGAGTAAACCCCTAGTTGGAGCTAATGTTGTAGTAGAAGGAACTGATTTGGGTGCCGCTGCAGACGCAGATGGTGCTTATTCTATCAAGGTAGATGCAGGTTCTTATACACTTACAGCTTCTTCAATTGGATATGCATCTCTTTCAGTAGAGGTTGATGTAGCGGAGGGGAAAGCGGTAAGTGCCGTAGACTTCTCCCTTTCAGTATCTGCATTAGAGATGTCTGCACTTGAGGTTTTGGCTTCGAGGGCAGATGAAAAAACACCTGTTGCTTATACTACGGTAGGAAAGGAAGAGATTGAATTTCGTCTTGGTTCACAAGACTTACCAATGTCTCTTAATCTTACTCCGAGTGTATATGCAACTCAACAGGGTGGTGGAGCAGGAGATGCACGTATCAATGTTCGTGGGTTTAACCAACGGAATATTGCGGTAATGATTAACGGAGTTCCACAGAATGATATGGAAAATGGTTGGGTCTATTGGTCTAACTGGGATGGTGTAGCAGATGTTGCACAATCCATCCAGATGCAACGTGGATTAAGTGCTGTTAATTTAGCTGCACCTTCTATTGGTGGAACTATGAACATCATAACAGATCCTGCTGCTCTTGAAAAGGGTGGTAAATACAAACAGGAAGTTGGAGCAGGTGGATTCCTGAAATCAACTTTCAATTACAACACTGGGTTGGTAGCGGACAAGTTCGCTTTCAGTTTTACTGGTGTTAGAAAGACAGGTGATGGTGTCATAGACAAGACGTGGACAGATGCTTGGGCATATTACTTTGGTGCAAGTTACGCACTGAATGAAAAGAACCGATTCGAATTATATGCAGTCGGTGCACCACAACGTCATGGTCAGAATCTATACAAACAGAATCTTGGCGCATACGATGCCGAGTTTGCTGAAAGTGTAGAAGGATATGACGCTACAGCTCTTGGTGAAGATGGTCAGTTCAAAGATGTTGGACGAACATTTAACCAGAACTGGTCACCAATTGACCCGTCTTATGAGGGTAAACAATATTGGTATATGTATGGAGCCAATACAGTTGCTAGACACGATCCTAACTATCTAAATGAAAGAGAGAACTTCTTTCACAAACCATTGGTTAACCTTAACCATTTCTTAACTATCAATGACAAAACAAGACTGAGTTCAGTCTTTTATTGGAGTGGTGGTTCAGGAGGTGGAACTGGTACTTATGGTAGGATTCCTACCTTAGATGCTGATGGTAACTTAGGTGATGATGATTATAAGTTCTATTATGGTCGTGGTCCCTGGACTCGTGATTGGAATGCTCTTGTTGCTATGAACTCTGGCACAGATTCAGTAGTATATGTTGATAAGAGAGCTATTAGTAGAGAATCTGGTCAATCAGTAGGTATTTTGAGGAACAGTATTAATCGTCAAAATACGATTGGTGTTATTTCTAAACTCAACTTAGATTTAAGTGATGCACTTAAATTACAGGCGGGTATAGATTGGCGTACTGCAGGTATAGAACATGCACGTGAAGTTCGTGATTTACTTGGTGGTGATTTCTATGTGGATTTTGCTGATGATAATGCACCTGATGGTAAAAATGTTGAGTTAGGTGATATTATTGCTTATCACAATGAAACTACAGTTGATTGGTTAGGTGGATTCTTACAAGGATCATATTCCTCAGGTCCACTTTCAGCATATGGTATGGGTGGAGTATCGAGCATTGCTTATACTTACCAAGACCATTTCACTGTTGCAGATGAAGTTATAGATCACGGTGATCCTATTATTACTACTCAGTTCAAAGGTGGAGCAATGTATGATGTTGCAGATAACGTTAGTGTTTTCGGTAACTTCGGTATTGTGGAAAAACCACCTATTATGGATAACGTGATTTACTTTGATGGAACAGTTGCTTCAGACCCGGCAAATGAACAGTTTGTCAGTTCAGAAGCTGGAGTGAATTACAGTGCTAGAAATCTGGCAGTTAAAGTCAGTGCATACAATACAGATTGGAAAGATAGAAACCTTACCAAAGCTGTAACGAGTGGACAAGGTAGTTCAGGTGATACTGATGTTATCTTCTTATCTGGTATAAACCAGAATCATAAAGGTGTTGAAGTAGAGGCATCTACTAATGTTACCAATATGGTTCGTTTGGATGCCGCAGTAAGTCTTGGAAACTGGACTTTTGTTGGTGATGCAGATGGTAATTATCAGGAAGATGAGTATAATGAACAAGGTCAGGTTGTTGGACAGACAACCACTCCATATTCTTACGCACTTGATGGTTTGTTTGTAGGTGATATGCCTCAGACAGCTTATGTTGTAGGTGTTACAGTAACACCAATAAAAGGACTTAGATTGCAATCTTCGTTCAATGTGTATGATGACAATTATGCAGATTGGAGTCCTAATGCAAGAGAGTATGATGGTTCAGACGCAGACGCTGATAGAGAACAAGTATGGCAGGCACCTGGATTTTCTAGGATGGACTTACATGCTACATACGATTTGCCAAAAATCGGTGGGTTGAATCTACAGGCATTTGCTCATATGTTTAACGCATTAGATGCTGTATATGTGCAGGATGCAGTAGATCACAGTCAATACAATAGTTACGGAGATAAAACTCACGCAGCTCATAACGCAGAAGTATTTCTTGGAATACCAAGATACTTTAATGCAGGTATTACTGTAAATTTCTAACAAGCAAAAAGAAATGAAATGTAACAGGGGAAGTAGAAATATTTCCCCTGTGTTTCATTTTTTAATCTATATTTAGGTTATAGATGTATCAGAATATTTATTTCGATAATTTCAGAAAAAAAATACATATTTGGGATGATAAAAAAGGCTATCTTGTTTTGCCACACAAGAGGTATGCTTATGTGAAAAATTCAAATGGAAGATATGTTTCATTATATGGTGATAGATTAAATAAAGTTTATAAGTGGGATAATGACCAGCCAGGACTTCACGAGAGTGATGTTAATGCAGAGATAAGGGCGTTAGTAGATATATATACAGATTCGGATGAAGTTTCAGAAGGACATAGAGTTGCTTTTATAGATATAGAAGTTGAAGTTACAGAGGGGTTTCCAAATGTTAGTAAGGCGGAAAACAAGATTACTTCAATAGCATTTTATGATAAAATTATGGATGAATATAGTTGTTTTGTATTAGATCCAGACAATAAATTAAATATAGATGTTCAAGAAAATAGAATTATAGAAACATTTAAAACTGAAGAAGAATTATTATCTGGGTTTTTTAGAAAATACCTTGAAGTATCTCCTACAATTCTTTCTGGATGGAATATAGATTTTTTTGATATTCCATATCTTTATAATAGAGCAATTCAAGTTCTTGGAAATGAATTTGCAAATTTATTATCTCCTATAAGAGAGGTACATTGGAGTAAGTATAAAAATAGATATTTGATAGCAGGAGTATCGTGTCTTGATTATTTAAGTCTTTATAAGAAGTTTACATTTGGAGGAAAACCTTCCTATAGATTAGATGATATAGGTGAGAACGAAGTTGGTGTAAAGAAAATTCCATATTCTGGAACATTAAATGATTTATATGAAAATGATTTAAAGAAGTTTGTTGAATATAATATTAATGATGTTGAAATTATTAAGAAGTTAGATGATAAGTTAGATTTTATAGAAATTTGTAGAGGTATATGTCATATGGGGCACTGTCCGTATGAAGACATTTATCATAGTAGTCGATATTTGGAAGGGGCGATTTTAACTTATCTTAAAAGATTGGATATCGTAGCACCAAATAAAGATCCAAAGGGCAGAGAAAAAATGGATACAGGGGTTAAGTTTGTTGGTGCTTATGTACAAGAGCCACAGAAAGGAAAACACGATTGGATTTATGATTTAGATGTTACTTCAATGTATCCATCTACAATTATGAGTTTGAATATATCTCCAGAAACTAAAATTGGTAAAGTGAAAGGGTGGAATGCTAAACAATTTATTAGGGGTGAGAAAAAAACATATACAGCACATACTAAAGATGGTAAATTAAAAGGAAGTACAAGTGAATCTAAATTAAAAAAATATTTAGATGACAATAAGATTTCAATTTCTACGAATGGAATTCTTTACAGAACAGACAAGAGAGGATTGATACCAGCATTATTAGAAACTTGGTTTGATCAGAGAGTGGAATATCGAAAATTAATGAAAAAATTTGCAGAAAAAGAAGATAATGAAAAGTATTTATATTTTAATCGGAGACAACACTTACAAAAGATTTTATTAAATTCTATGTATGGAGTATTGGGATTGCCCGTTTTTAGGTTTTACGATTTAGATAATGCAGCTGCTACAACTGAAACCGGCCAATCTCTTATTAAATACAGTAAGGAAATTGTGAATTTCTATTACAATAAAGAACTTGGAACATCTAAGGACTATGTAATTTATATAGATACTGATAGTATTTTTGCTCCAGCATTACCATTAATAGAAAAAAAATATCCAACTGTCGGTATTAAAAGTGATGTTATGATTTCAGAGAAAATTTTAGATGTTGCAGAAAATGTTCAGGAGTTTATAAATGATTCTTACAATCATTTCGCCAAAAACTTTTGTAATTTGGACACACACAGATTTCAAATTAAACAAGAGGTCATAGCTAAGAGTGGATTGTTTGTTACTAAGAAACGATATGGGATGAGAATAATAAATGATAATGGAGTTAAAGTAAATAAAATTCTTGTAAAGGGATTGGATACAGTTAGGAGTAATTTTCCACCCGCTCTTAGAAAATTATTATCTGATGTTTTAGAAGATATTTTGGCAGATGTACCGAAAGATAAAATAGATGATAGAATTATTAATTTTAAGAAAAGTATGAAATTAATGAATATAGATAAGATAGCAACTCCAACTGGTGTAAAAGGACTTAGGAAGTATGCTAGAAAAGGAGAAGAAAACGGATCTATTCTCACAACCTTTAAGAAAGGAGCTCCAGTTCACGTCAAAGCAGCAGTCAGATATAATGATTTGTTAAAACATTACAAAAGAGATGATAAATATATGTTCATAAATAACGGAGATAAAATTCGGTGGTCATATATGAAGAATAATGAACTTGGAATTGAAGTGGTTGCTTATAGGGGGCATGAAGATCCACCAGAAATTATAAAGTTCATCAAAGAAAATATAGATTATAATAAAATTTATAAACAATCGTTAAAGAAAAAAATTGATATGTTCTATAAAAGTTTGAAATGGGGCGACCCAGTAGATAAACAGCAAACAATAGAAAGATTTTTTTGATTTTAGAAACCCCAACCAATATATATGTATATATGGTTATAATTAAGGAGAATGGTTATGGATAAAAATACATTTACAAGATTCATTGACAAATATCATTTGAGTGGAAATGTAAATTCAGTTGTATTGGAAATTAGTGATAATACATTGTCGACCAGATTTATAACAGGAGATAAATCTTTACTCGGCGAATTAACTTTGGAAAATTGGAATTTTGGTAACAGCGAATTTGGAGTATACAATACAGATCAATTGGTTAGGTTACTGGGAGTTCTCTCAGATAATATTACATTAGAACATAAAGAATCTGGAGATAAGGTAGTATCTTTAAAGGTGTCTGATGACAATGCTTCAGTTAATTTTATGTTATCTGATTTGTCTGTTATAAACAGACCACCCGATCTTAAAAAATTGCCTGAGTTTCAAGTTCAAATTAAAGTGGATTCAACTTTTATAAACAAGTTTATTGCAGGAAAGAATGCATTACCAGACACAGATTATTTTGCTGTTCTTACAGATGATGTTGGTGTAAAACTTGTGATTGGATATGCCGAAATTAATACAAATCATGTTACACTACCGGTTTCAACAGAGACTTATGATGTAATAGATACGATATTTTTTAATGCAGACCTTTTTAGAGAAGTTCTTTCAGCTAATAAGGAATGTGAGAGTGCAACTTTTGAAGTTAGTGACCAGGGACTATCTCGAATAAATTTCAAAGTCGATGATTATGATGTAACTTATTATTTGGTGGCGATTCAGGATCCAGTTTAATGTATTTAACATATTTCGATAAATTTAGAAATATGGAGCCTTACATTTATATTGATGAAGAAGAGTGGAATTATATAAAAAAGAATTTCGAGAGACACGACATACAAGATTCACTTGTAGAAATTTTGGCTGACTATGAACCACCGTATCAAGTAATATCTAAAAAACAGGCTTACAATGATTTCATGAAATTGAAAGCAACTCATTGGTATGATGTTACAATTGAAAGTGAGTGGTTTGCTAGGTCTGATTATAAATGGCCTCTTGGTAATAAGATAGTTAGGCGAATCAACACTGGAAATAGTGCGAGTAATTATTTTCAACAAGAAAATAGATGGTCTGTTGATGGTACAATTTCACCAGGACCTCTTAGAACTTGGAACAATCCGAAGTTTATGTACACATTGTTAGGATCACTTTTTACATTGGAAGTAGAAAAAGTAAGTAGAGGAACTTTAAGGTCTTGTATTGCACTTCGTAAGTATATCTGTTCTCAATTCAAACCAAATGTTGCCAAGGCAATTTATGATTTTTATGAAGCAAGAAATATTCTTGATTTTAGTATGGGTTGGGGAGATAGGTTGGCTGGATTTTACGCATCTAATACTGGGAAGTATTATCTTGGTATTGACCCGAGAGAAGAGAACCATCCTATATACGAAGAACAGGCCGAGTTTTACAATAAACATTTAGGATTTTTTGAAGAACCTAAAAAGTCAGATTTTATGTGTGAACCAGCAGAGGATGTAGATTTGAGTAAATATGAAAGTTTCTTTGATTTAGTATTCACAAGTCCACCATATTTTAATGTTGAGAGATACAGTTATGATAAAACTCAGAGTTGGGTTAGGTATAAAGATATAGAAAGTTGGAATGAATTGTTTTTACATAAAGCATTAAAAAATATTTGGAAAACTTTGAAGCCAGGTGGATATTTATTAGTCAATATCAGTGATGTAAATGCAGCCAGTAAAGGTAGAAAAAAAGGATGGTTGTCTATTTGTGATCCAATGAATGATTTTTTAGATACATTTCCTGACAGTCAATATGACGATTGTATAGGTTATGAGATGGCAAAAAGACCCAATTGTATTGGAGTTGGGACTGCAAAAGTAACAGAAGTAGCCAATAGAAAACCCGAATATATATTGCCTGATAGAGCGGGGTTATTTGGAGAACCAACGTGGATTTGGAGAAAGAGGAATGACTGATAAATTATCCCATTATTTGTGGGTTGAAAAGTATCGACCTTCCACTTTAGATACTTATATTGGGAACGAGCATCTTAAGAGTAAGGTGTCTTTGTATCTTAAGAATGGTGACTTACCACATCTTTTGTTTTATGGAAAACCAGGTACAGGCAAAACCACTATTGCTAAAATACTTGTTAATCATATTGAATGTGATTCTATTTATATTAATGCGAGTGATGAAAATAATGTAGATACAATCAGAAATAAAGTAAAGATGTTTGCGTCAACACTTGGGTTTAAAGAATTGAAGATTGTAATTCTTGATGAGTGTGATTATATAACTCCTAATGCACAAGCTGCACTAAGGAACTTAATGGAAACATTTAGTAGACACTGTAGGTTCATTTTAACTTGTAATTTTGTTGAGAGAATTATTGATCCCATTCAGAGTAGGTGTCAGTTGTTTCAGACAACACCACCATCTAAACCAGATGTTGCGAAAAGATTGGTAGAAATTCTGGGAGAAGAAAGTGTAGGATATGAACTTGAGGATTTGAAATTGGTGATTGATTCAGGTTATCCAGATATTCGTAGAGTAATTAATTCTGCTCAACGACAGGTAGTAGATGGAGTTGTTAAGATAGATAAAGAGAGTTTGTTAGAGAGGGATTATAAATTAAAAGTACTTGAAATATTAAAGACACAAGATAAGAAGAACGCTTTTAGAAATACAAGACAATTGTTAGCAGACAATCAAGTTAAAGATTTTGCAGATTTATTTAGGTTGTTATATGATAAGGTAGATGAATATGGTAAGGGTCATGTAGCAGAATGTATTTTAATAATTGCCAGGTATGAATTATCAGATGCACAAGTTGTGGATAAAGAGATTAATGCTATGGCTATGATTATAGAACTATTAGGAGCAATAAAATGAAAGAATATTGGGGAGAAAAAAATCCGGCACCAAAGAAAAATGTAAAACCAGGTGAAGAAAAACATATTTCAGTTTATGAAAATAAAATATATTATTATTCTGGAGTGAATAGAGAAACGGTAGTTGAATTAAATCACAAACTTAGTGAATTAGAAGCAAAACATCTTACAGTATCTAATGTATTAGAAATTGATCCACCACCAATTAGATTATTTATAAATTCAGGTGGAGGTTCAATCACTGCTGGTATTGCATCTATGGATACAATTTCAAGATGTAATGTTCCTGTATACACTTTTGTAGATGGATTTTGTGCAAGTGCAGCTACATTTCTTTCAGTAGTAGGCAAGAAAAGATTTATGAGTAAAAATTCATATATGTTAATTCATCAATTATCTTCACAATTGTGGGGAAAGTATTCTGAAATAGAGGATGAGAAAAAGAATTTAGATTTGATGATGGAAACTATTAGAACTGTATATACAGAACATACTAAAGTTCCAACAGAAGAATTAGATGAAATATTGAAACATGATTTACTTTGGGATGCCAAAAAGTGTCTTGAATATGGATTAGTAGATGAAATTATATAGAGGAATGCAATGAGTAATTATCAAACAGTAAAAAATGAATTTGAACGGTTATTTGAAGTATATAGTATACCGAAACCTAAAACAATACGAGAAGCATTACCAACAGACCCTTGTGATGTAACAGATCCACCAGGTGAAGTTAGAATAAATGATCTAGACTGTGATGATGTTTATCAAGCCCGACATTTATTCGGGCATTATTTAGCTGATTTACATGCAATAGATGATGAGAAGTCAGATTTGGTTGCGGATACCATTGCTGATATGATTAAATAATTTAAGAGATGAGGTAATAAAATAATGCAGAAATTAACACAATCATCAAACTCTGAAGTTAATGTAGATATATCTAAGGCAGAGACTTTGGAATGTAAAAAGTGCAATAACAATGTATTTCTTCTTACATATATTATTAAGAGAATATCGCCAATAATGTCACCGACAGGACAAGAAGCTGTAGTTCCAGTTCAAGTTTATTCTTGTGGTAGTTGTGGAGAAATTATGGAGATATATAAAAATCTAGTGGAGACTGAGGATGCCGATTTATGAGTATGTTTGTCCTAATTGTGGACACGAAGAAGAAGTTTTACAGAAAGTAGATGATAAGGCTCCAGACTGCCCTGATTGTGTAGAGTTAAAAAGTTTACCATTTTATAGTATTGAAAGAGTGGTAACTGAAATGAGAAGGAAAATTTCAAAACCCGCAGTTATATTTAAAGGAACAGGATTTTATGAAACCGATTACAAGAAAAAACCAGAACCGAAGGAAGATAAACCAAAAAAAGAAGATAAAAAGCAAGAATCTGTTTCATCACCTAAAAAATCTGACGGAGATTCAGAATAAAAATTATTGGGAATTTCTAACAGAAGGAGATAAGAAAACTTGGTCAAATTATATGATAAATCGTTTCTTATCTATGAAGGTGGAATGGGTAGATTTTGTAAATGAAATTCAGAAATATCCAATATCACCAAAAGATTTATATAGATTGTATATTGATATTTTACCAAAAGGGAAGCAGTGGCTTCGTTATGTTAAAGGGAGAAAAGAGATGGAATATCCACAGTGGTTGCTTGAATTAGTTTCAAAACATTTTAGCGTCAGTAATTTAGAATCAGAAGAATATGTTGATAGATATTATATGACCGAACAGGGAAAGGCTGAGTTATATTCTCTTCTTGAAAGTTATGGAACTGATCCAAGACAAATTGAAACTTTACATTTGAGATGAAACAAGTTGATTATGAAGTTCTATCTAAATTTACAGAGTATGATAAAGAAGATTTAGAATTTTATAAGGTTACAAATAATATAAATACTATAAATATAGATTATGGTGTTGAAGTAATCTTTGATTATTATCGAAGGCATGGATTCCCACATTACAGTATAACAGAACAAGAAAAGCATCAACACATGAAGAAACTTAGGAAGTTTGATGTTAATACTATTTTTATAGATAATCAAATTATTCAGACTATGCACTGTTTAAGATTAGCTTGGTCATATTTTCCATTTTTTTGGGAAATTAGATGTGGTGACGCAATGAAATCACCAATGGAAACTTTTAATGATGATGATAAATTTAAATCTACAATTAGGAAGGCCTGGAAGTGGCAAATGAAACATGGTAATGATGAAGAGGAAGAAGTGGAAAGAAATATATTTCGTGAAAATAGGTTACGACAATCACTTAAAATATATACAGGCACTCAATCAGTATCTAATTTTAGACCAACAGCAGCCAAACTAATATATGAGAAGTATGGTGGTGGTGGAGTTATAAGAGATATGTCAAGTGGTTGGGGCGGACGGTTATTGGGGTTTTTAGCATCATCAAATACTAAACATTATATTGGAACTGAACCTGCCACGAGGACATATAATGGGTTATTAGAAATGAAAAAAGATTTTACATATCTAAATAAGAAAGTTGATATTTATATGAAAGGAAGTGAAGATTTTGTTTCTGAAAAAGAATCACTCGATTTATGTTTTACTTCACCACCTTATTTCGATACGGAAAAGTATTCCGATGAGCTCACACAAAGTTATATTAAGTATCCATCAGAAGATAAGTGGGAGAATGGATTTTTAAGAAAGACTATAGAGAATTGTTATTATGGATTAAAAAAAGGTGGTTATATGTTATATAATATCGCAAATACACCTAAGTATAAATTTATAGAAGATGCAACTGTTAAAATTTCTAAAGAATTAGGATTTAAACAAGAAGAAACTCTCCAATTAACTTTATCTTCAGTTATGGGAGCTGGATATAAATATGAGCCAATTTTTG
>Ga0208132_1000308_pt1 | contig 23767 bp, 21 predicted proteins | sample ETNtaG_16_FD_185785 | JGI IMG/M metagenome (GOLD analysis project Ga0208132, IMG submission 185785) | Marine microbial and viral communities from oxygen minimum zone, Eastern Pacific Ocean - ETNP201406SV199 (SPAdes) (version 2) | ecosystem: Environmental > Aquatic > Marine > Oceanic ... | reverse complement strand
ATGTATGACAGGTACCAAAATGGATTGGATCCAGAGCATATTTATGTGGAGCATTAGAAGCTATGGATAGAATAAAACTTGCGGAGAGGTAAGATAGTGAAATGAGTAATAAACTGAGATCGAACTTAATATCGAAAACTACATAACTGATTGGAATAAATTGTACAATATTGCAACTGGCTATTTATAAAAAATTCCAACCTTCAGTGTTAATACATTTAACGACTGAAAGTTATGTTGATTGATTAATGACTAAATTTGCATAGGCTATAAATGAATATTATTAAGACAAAATTGCAAGACTGTGTGATTATTGAGCCTAAAATTTTTGATGATAAACGTGGTTTTTTCTTAGAGACATTTCAAGCTTCTAGATATGCCGACTTAGCTGGAATCATTTTGCCCTTTGTTCAAGACAATCATTCGCGCTCCTCAAAAGGTGTATTGCGTGGTCTACATTTTCAAAAAACAAAACCTCAGGGTAAGTTAGTTAGGGTAGTTAGAGGTGAAGTTTATGATGTCGCTGTGGATATACGCCGAGATTCAAATACGTTTGGTCAATGGGAGGCTGTAGTGCTTTCAGAGGATAATAAAAGGCAAGTTTGGGTACCGCCTGGTTTTGCACATGGGTTTGTGGCTCTCTCTGATATCGCTGATTTTGAATACAAATGCACCGATTATTATGACCCTGTGGATGAAGTTAGTGTTTTATGGAGTGATCCAAATTTAGACATTTCTTGGCCAGTGGAGAATCCCATTTTGTGTGATAAGGATGCAAACGCCAAAAGATTAGTTGATCTAAATTTATGAAAGTACTCGTCCTAGGTAGTAAAGGGCAGCTTGGTCGATGTCTGTGTGATCAGTTAGGTGTTACACAATACGAGGTCATTTATACTTCACGAGCAGAGATCGATATAGGTGATCTAGTAACTACAAAAAAAAAGATTACAGATATCAAACCAAATGTAGTAATTAATGCTAGTGCCTACAGCGCAGTCGATAAGGCTGAGGAAGATAGACAAACAGCAGATTTAATTAATCATCTTGCAGTTGCCAATATTGCCAATACTTGTAAATACCTCGATTGTTGGCTAATTCATATTTCCACTGACTATGTCTTTGATGGAGCAGCTAATAAGCCGTACAGTGAAGATGATGGAACTAATCCTCAATCTGTTTATGGTTGTTCAAAACTTAATGGAGAGCTGGCAATCTGCTCATCTGGGTGTCAGTATCTGATAATTAGAACTGCCTGGGTTTTCAGCGAATATGGCAATAACTTTTTAAAAACTATGCTGTTGTTAGGGGCTGATCATGATGAGTTAAGTATTATTGGAGATCAAATTGGTTGTCCTACCTATGGGCCAGATCTCGCCAAGGCCATTATCTGTACTTTGCCATTTTTGGAGCTCTTTCAACAAAATGAAATTTATCATTATGCAGGTAACTCATCATGCTCTTGGGCTGAGCTTGCTCAAAGTATTTTTGATGAAGCTGAGCGGGTCAAAATATTAAATAATAAACCAAATATTGTAATGATTACCTCAGAGGAATATCTGACTCTAGCTAAGCGCCCAATAAACTCACAGTTAGATTCATCTAAATTTGAAGCTAAGTTCGGACATAAAGCATCAGATTGGAAGCTTGGAATAAGAGCCTCGATTAGATCTCTATATAATCCAATAGATATAAAAAAATAGTTTAAGTTCATTTATGAGAGAAAATGAAATAGCGGTTATCGGTGGTGCTGGCTTCTTGGGCGCACGTCCTGCGACTCGTTTTTAATGAAGCAGACACTAATTACACTATATGTGATATTAATGTTGCTAACCGCTCTAGCAAAATCGTTTATATTAACATCGAAGATAAGGATTTCCTTACTCAACTCGCTGGGGCTAACAGTATTAATTTAGCTGCAACACTGTTATATGGCACCCCTTTGTTTATTCGACATCTTGAGTCTGCTTATTCGACAATGTATGACAGATACCAACAAGGATTAGATCCAGAGCATATTTATGTGGAACATGTCTAATATATTTTGTTGATTTTAACAAGTTTGATGCCTTGCTTTGATACTTGTACAATCTCTATTATTAGTGTCTCAATTTTAAGTGAAACATTGTGTTGAGGAAAGCTTTGTAAGTGTTCTAAGATAAGGCCATTTAGGGTTTTTGCATGTCCATAAGGTAAGTTAGTTTTTAATATATTGTTAAGTTCTCGAATGCTAATCCTTGGGTCTACAAGATAACTACCATCTTTCTGCCGGGTAACCTCTTGTATGCTTTCACCCTGATTGGAAGTAAACTGACCTACGATCTCTTCTAGAATATCCTCTAGAACTACCATTCCTTTAATCTCGCCATACTCATCAACGACCATAGCTAAGCGCCTTTTTTGTTTTTTAAAGTGTTCAAGTTGCGATGAAAGGCTTGTACCTTCAGGGATAAAGTAAGGTTCACGGATTAACTCTTTAATCTTGTCTATAGTTGCTTCGTTTTTTGCATAAAGATTGACAATATCCCTCATATGGATGGTACCGATAATATTATCTTCTGTTTTATCGAAAATAATCAGCTTGTTGTGTTGTATGCGCTTTAGTTGTTCAAACAATTCATCTGCATTGTTTATATCGATACTGATAAGCTCATTATGAGGAATCATTATGTCTTCGACCCTTACGTTCTCTAAATCAATGATATTAATAAGCATTTTTTGATAATTTTTTGCGATCATTGATTTGGAGTCGATCACAGCCATTCTTAGCTCTTCTGAACTCAATTTATCTTTGGTGTTCTTATTTAATCCAAAAGGTTTTAGTATGATTTGAGAAGTATTAGAAATTAACCAAATTATTGGTTTGAAGAGTTTGATAATAAACTCTAAGACCACAGCGGCAGGAAGGGCAACCTTTTCAGGGTTGTTTGCAGCATATGTCTTGGGAGCTGTTTCTGCAAAAATCAGTATAACCAGGGTTAACACTAGAGAAGCGAAAATGACAGAGCCTTCACCCCAAAGCTTCAGTGCAAGTATTGTAGTGATACTTGCTGCGAGAATATTGACAAAGTTGTTGCCTAAAAGTATGCCGCCGATTAAGTGTTCAACATTACCAAGGAGTTTTTCCACTCTTTTTGCTTGAGTATTTTTTTTGGCACTAAGGGTTTTTAGGCGATAGCGATTTATTGCCATCATTGACGTTTCAGAGCTCGAAAAAAAAGCCGAAACTAGAATTAGGGCGAAAAGTAAGACACTAAGCCAAAAGGTCGACAGTGATTCCAATCAAATAACCATAAACATTAGTAGTTATTTATTTTAACCTTAAAAAAGCAATATAAAACCAGAACAAAATAAATACTAATTTATGCTGATAAATGTTTAAATGCATCTAGACCAGGATAAATTGCATTACTTGCAAGCTCTTCTTCAATGCGAAGCAGTCTGTTGTATTTTGCAAGTCTGTCAGAGCGAGATAGTGATCCGGTCTTTATTTGTCCACAACTCGTAGCTACCGAAAGGTCTGCAATTGTGGTATCTTCAGTTTCACCGCTCCTATGTGACATAACACAAGTATAGCCAGAATTTATGGCCATTCTCATAGCTGCAAAAGTTTCCGTCAATGTGCCAATTTGGTTGACTTTGATAAGGATAGAGTTGGCTATACCTTTTTCTATCCCCTGAGATAAGATTTTACTATTTGTAACAAACAGGTCGTCTCCCACTAACTGCACTTTTTTCGATAGTTTTTTGGTTAACATTTCCCATCCTGTCCAGTCATTTTCATCCATACCGTCTTCAATCGAGATGATTGGGTATTTTTCAACCCATAAAGCCAAATAGTTGACAAACTCTTCACTATTCAGTGATAAACCTTCGGATGTTAGATTGTATGTGCCGTTTTCATAAAACTCTGAACTAGCAGCGTCAATTCCAATATATATGTCTTTACCAGGAATGTAGCCTGCATTCTCAATTGCCTCAATGATTACTTGTAGAGCTTCTTCATTAGAATTTAAGTCAGGAGCAAATCCACCCTCATCTCCAACAGCCGTATTAAAGCCTCTTTGATTAAGTACCGACTTAAGGTGATGAAAAACTTCGGCGCCATACCTAAGTGCCTCCTTAAAATTAGGCGCTCCAGCGGGAATAATCATAAATTCTTGGATATCAACGCTATTGTTCGCATGTTCACCGCCATTGATAATATTCATCATCGGAACTGGGAGTTGGTATGTATCAGAGAAATCGAATGAACGATACAGTGGTTCACCTTTAAAGTTAGCATTGGCATGAGCGCAGGCAAGCGAAACCGCTAATATGGAGTTTGCGCCAAGACGAGACTTCGATTCTGTGCCATCAATGTCAATCATTTTTTGATCAATTAACTGCAGATTTGAAATTTCCATGTCAAGTAGTGAGTCATTGATTTCATTATTGACAAAATCAACTGCCTGAGTAACTCCTTTGCCAAGGTAACGACTCTGGTCACCATCTCTCAATTCTAATGCTTCTCTTTGTCCGGTTGAAGCTCCAGAAGGAACCATAGCGCTGCCCATAATACCGTTATCAAGAATAACGTCGGCTTCAATAGTAGGATTTCCCCTGGAATCTAGAACCTCACGGGCTCTAATTTTTTTAATAATCATTAGGATGCTTGAATTTTACTCAAAGAAAGACTTCATTTTACCAAAGAAGGAGCTAGATTCAGGGTGTTGTTTTTCATTACAAGAGTTAGAAAAATTCTTCAATAGCTCCTTTTGTTTTGCATTTAGATTAACTGGAGTCTCAACTTTTACTTGGCAAAGTAAATCACCAGAACCTCCGTGTCTTATTGCGGGCACACCTTTACCCCGAAGTCTAAATAGTTTTGAGGTTTGAGTGCCAGCAGGGATCTTTATTTTGAGTTTGCCATCTAGAGTCGGCACTTCGATAGAACCTCCTAATGCAACAGTGACAAAACTAATCGGCACCTCGCAGTATAAATCGCTGCCATCTCTTTGAAAAATCGGATGATCTTTCACGTGTATTTGAACGTAGAGGTCTCCTGAAGATCCGCCACGCAATCCCGCTTCACCTTCGCCAGATAAACGAATCCTGTTGCCTGTATCAACTCCTGCCGGTATTTTAACTGAGAGAGTTTTTTGTTTTCTGACAACGCCTTGACCGCGACAGGTACCACAGGGAGATTCAATAACCTCCCCCGTTCCACTGCATTGATGGCAAGTTCTCTGAACTGAAAAAAAACCTTGCTGCATTTGCACCTGTCCAGTGCCGTGACAAGTTTGGCATGATTTAACTGAAGTGCCTGGTTTTGCACCAGTACCTGAGCAAGTATCACAGGTATCGTTTTTTGGTACCCTGATTTTGATGGTGTCGCCTTCTACAGCTTGTTTCAGGTCAACTTCTAGATCATACCTAAGGTCTGATCCTCGATTATCTGGTTTTGTGTTTCCACCTCCAAAAATGTCACCAAAAATGTCACCAAAACCACCAGCTCCAAAAGGATTTCCGCCGCCAAAACCACCAGCTCCTTGCTCAACACCGGCGTGGCCAAATTGGTCATAAGCAGAACGTTTTTGCGGGTCAGAGATAACATCATAAGCTTTCCGGACCTCTTTAAATTTTCTCTCTGCATCGGCTTTTTCGTCTTTATTTCGGTCGGGATGATATTTCATTGCCAGGCGTTTATAGGCTTTTTTTATTTTCGCTTCATCAGCACCTTTGTCGACGCCTAATATTTCATAGTAATCTCTTTGTGACATATATCTTTTTTATTAAGAAAACCTCCCCAGAAAACTCTAAGGAGGTTTTGTTGGAAGAACTAAATTCTAATTATTTCTCTTCTTTTACTTCTTCAAAATCGGCATCAACTACGTCATCACCTGCTCCGTCACTAGGTTCTGCACCGTCTACACTAGCTTTTTCTTGAGCTTTTTGTGCCAATACCTGTGCTTTTTCACTTAGATTCTGAACTTTAGCGTCAATAGCTTCCTTGTCGTTACCTTTAATACTTTCTTCAAGCTCATTTAGTGCAGATTCTATCTGAGATTTCTCATTATCACTGATTTCATCCTTGAGCTCTTCAAGGGTCTGTTTAGTTGAATGAATGAGTGCATCTGCCATGTTACGAGTAGAGACAAGTTCTTGAAACTTTTTGTCTTCTTCTGCGTGAGCTTCAGCATCCTTAACCATTTTTTCAACTTCTTCATCAGAAAGACCGCTGGAAGATTTAATCGTAATTGATTGCTCTTTGCCAGTATTCTTGTCTTTCGCAGAAACATTCAATATACCGTCAGAATCAAGATCGAGAGTCACTTCAATTTGTGGCTGTCCTTTTGGTGCCGGTGCAATACCTTCAAGGTTAAACTGCCCTAAAGACTTGTTAGCAGTTGCTACTTCACGTTCGCCTTGTAAGACATGAACCGTGACTGCTGACTGGTTGTCAGCGGCTGTTGAGAATACCTGCGATTGATGAGTTGGAATGGTTGTATTTTTTTCAATCAGTTTAGTCATTACACCGCCCAAGGTCTCAATACCAAGAGAAAGAGGTGTCACATCTAGAAGTAACACGTCTTTAACGTCCCCGCCAAGAACTCCAGCTTGAATAGCAGCACCCATGGCTACTGCTTCATCAGGGTTTAGGTCTTTTTTAGGTTCCTTGCCAAAGAAATCTTGGACCATTTTTTGTACTTTCGGCATTCTGGTTTGACCACCAACAAGAATTACTTCATTAATATCGCCACTCTTAAGTCCTGCATCCTTTAAGGCAATTTTGCAAGGTTCGATTGAACGTTTTAAGAGGCCGTCAACAAGAGACTCTAATTTTGCACGTGTAATTTTAATGTTGAGATGTTTCGGTCCAGAAGCATCAGCTGTAATGTACGGAAGATTTACTTCTGTTTGCTCCGAGGATGAGAGCTCAATTTTTGCTTTTTCAGCGGCCTCTTTTAAGCGTTGCAGTGCCATTGCGTCTTTTGCAAGATCCACACCTTGGTCTTTTTTAAATTCACCAACCAAAAAGTTAATAATACGTTGATCGAAGTCTTCACCGCCTAGAAATGTGTCTCCATTGGTAGAAAGGACTTCGAAATGTTTTTCACCGTCGATATCTTCCATCTCAATAATTGAGACATCAAAAGTACCACCACCTAAGTCATACACAGCTACCTTTTTATCGCCTGTGGTTTTATCGATTCCATAAGCTAAGGCAGCAGCTGTAGGCTCATTAATTATGCGTTTAACATCTAGACCAGCAATCTTTCCAGCATCTTTAGTTGCCTGGCGTTGTGAGTCATTAAAGTAAGCAGGAACAGTGATTACTGCCTCTGTGATTTTAGTGCCTAAATAATCTTCAGCTGTCTGCTTCATTTTTTGAATGACACGTGCTGATATTTCAGGCGCAGCCATCTTTTTACCTTTAACTTCAACCCAAGCGTCACCGTTATCAGCCTTAACAATTTTGTATGGAACTAAATCTATATCTTTTTGTACAGCCTCCTCTTTGAATTGTCGACCAATTAGGCGTTTAATTGCATAAAGAGTATTTTCAGGATTTGTTACAGCTTGCCTTTTTGCAGGCTGACCCACCAAAATCTCTTCAGAATCTTTTGGGTAAGCAATAATTGAAGGGGTTGTACGATCACCTTCTGAATTTTCAATAATTTTTATTGCGCCACCATCCATAACTGCGACACATGAATTTGTTGTACCTAAATCAATACCAATAATTTTTGACATTTTCATTTACTCCTAGTGTTTTCTATAACCCCTATTTAGGGATATATAAAATTATTTCAAGGTGTTAATGAGATTATTTTGAATTTCTTTCTAAGAGTATTGATTTAACAGTTTTAGGAACAAAGGCGCTTATATCACCGCCAAGCAATAGTATCTCCCTTACCAGTGATGAAGAGATATTGGCGAACTCCTCAGATGGAGTCATAAAAAGGGTTTCAATGTGAGGGTTTAGTCTCTTATTCATTCCACTCAATTGAAATTCATATTCAAAGTCAGAGACGGCCCGTAAACCCCTGATAATAATTTTGGCATTATGCTTTTTGGCAAAATCAACCAATAATGAATTAAAACTAAGTACTCGAATATTAGTCAGAGAATTAACCGAATTATTAACTGTCAGTATTCTTTTCTCGATACTTAAAAAGCCAGTCTTATTGGTATTTTGTGTAATAGCGATAATAACTTCATCAAATAGTTTAGAGGCGCGATGTATTAAATCTAAGTGACCATTGGTTATTGGGTCAAAGGAGCCGGGATAGATAGCAGTATTCTTCATAATTTGTGTAAACTTATCAGGCAGTAATGAACGTTGCCAGATTTTTTCTGTTTGTCTATATTATAGCAATAACCAGTAATTGAACCTAATTTGTCTTCATTTATGATGTATTCAGATTCTATATATAGCTTACTTTGCTTATTCAAATAATTATTACTTGAAAGGAGTGATAGTACTTGAGGTAATAAATCCCTAGTAAATGGCGGATCTAAAAAAACCAAGTCAAAAGATTTATCGCATTGATTGGTGAGATAATTTAATGCGTCAGCGTTGGCTAAGGTGTAATTATTAACTTCCAATAAAGCAAAGTTAGATATCAGTTGATTGTATACAACAGGATTTTTCTCAATAACATGAACATCTTTTGCTCCTCTTGACAAAGCCTCAATGCTTAATGCGCCACTACCACCAAAAAGATCAAGAACAGTTTTATTAGTTATCTCGAATTGTAGCCAATTAAATAGGGTTTCGCGAATTCTTCCAGAAGTCGGGCGCAATCCAACAGCGTCAGGAAAGGTAAACTTCCTTCCCCAATAATTTCCTGCAATAATTCTGTAACTATTTTGCATTTAATTTTTCCTTGTTGAATATTTCCGCTCTCCAGCCGCGACAAAAAGAAAGATTAGAGTCGCCCCTAATAAACTTTGTTAGTGATTTGCTGGTAATTATGACTTCGGGCGCCAAATTATACCTTTTTGCAATCTTTTTAATGTTTCTTTGTAACTCTTTTCTTGTATTTTTTTCTGAAGCATTTAAGGGTTTATTTATTTCTGCTAAGTCTTTGATTATAAAATTATTTTTTGAATTAATTATGAATTCATCAAAACGTTTTTGAGATTTTTCAGAGAGCTTATTTTTCCCACAGGCATAGTCGATCAATTTATCGTCTGCCATTAGCCATTTTCGAGGTATATTTTTTTCTTTAGCATTCTTTTCGCGCCAGGCAACAAGCTTCATTGCTTCTTCTTGATGTTTTTTTGAGAGACGCGAAATCCCTTTCGTTTTATACCATATCTGCTCTGTTGATAAATCATATAGAATTGGATCAAGTAAATAGCCAGAATCTTCTTCTTGCCATTGAATTTTGTTGTTTAATTTGAGTTCATTAAGAAGTTTCCTGTAGTTAGGTATAAGATATCTAACATCATCTAATGCGTAATCAAGAACACTCTTTGGGAGAGGCCTTATGGTCCAGTCAAATCTAGTGTGATCTTTCTTTAGGCGAACACCTTGTAGTTCTTCTGTTAAGGCTTGATATGAAATTTGAACAGGATAGTTGAGTAATGAAGCAGCTATCTGCGTATCAAACAGTGCATTTGGTGTTCGCTTTGATAGTTTGAAGAGCGCCTCAATGTCTTGCCTTGCAGAGTGGACTATCCACAGGGTTTTTTTGTTATAAAGTTTTTCAAATAAGGGCTCTAAATTATCAATCGAAAGGACGTCTATACATTCAACAGAATGTGTCGTTGCAATTTGAACTAGACAAAGTTCTGGGTAGTAAGTATCAACTCTTTTAAATTCGGTATCAATAGCTAGAGACGAATCATGAATGATTGTCTCTATATATTTCTCTAAATGTCTTTGTGTTTGGATCAAATTCGTCAAATAAAGTGAATTGTTGTATTTTATCAACAACTTATCTTAGCAATAATTCATTTATGAGATAATCAAGCCAATTTAATGTAATGAGCATGTTTAATTAATGTCGATAGAGCGCTTTTTTCCGATGAAAAAATCACCGCCAGCGGTGATTTGGATTGTGGTTTTTCTTGTTTCTTTATTGGCAATGTTTTATCTTGGCCTTAGGCCAGAGCTGATTGACAAATGGTATTTATATTTAGTTATTTACAATGTCGGGATGAGTCTGGTCGCTTCATATTTCATTGTTATCTCGATAAGAAAGTTAAGGCGGGATACGCAAAAAGACGTTGTCGGTTCAAAATTTACCTGGTCTTTTGTTAGGATGATTCCTGTTTTAGTTTTGCTTCCAGTCCTTTCATTTTATTTATTTTCATTTGAATCCATCCGTGACAATTTGCAAAGAGCAGGATCACAGTTTGATGTGTTTAATATGACGGTTCGCGGCGAGGTTGATGAACTTTATAGAAATACTGCTATTGTTTCATCTCAATACTATAAAGATCGAGCAAATAACGTGGCATTGTTAGTTAACTATTACGACGTTCCACGTTCTACTAATGAAAAAATGCAGAGAGTACTTGAGCAGCTGATTATCGATGATTGGGCCTGTGAGTTAACACTTTATAACGCAGAAATGGAGCTTGTCGCAACTCACAAAAATACTGAAATAGATTGTCTAGACGATGGCTATACTGCCTCCACTGATCAATTTATATTGGTCGCTCGATTCTCACTTGATTATAACATTGATAGTCTAACCAAAAGAATGACACGCTTTCGAAATGCAGCGAGAGAGGCAGAACTGTCTCTTAATGACTCAATTATAAAAACACGATTTATGATTGACTTCTCATCAACGTTATTGTTGGCTGTTTTGTGTGCGCTCCTAGTAGTTCTAAGGATGATAGATCAGTTGATGAGGCCAATGCATAATTTGTCACTTGCTACTCGTGAAATCGCCGCTGGTAATTATGACGTTAAGATAGAACACGATCCAAAAAACAAGGATCTTCATGGTTTGATTGTTCACTTTAATGAAATGAGTCGGCAAATAAAACTCTCTAGAGAAGGACTCGATACACACAATCTATATCTCGAAACTATACTAAAGTATTCCTATGGTGTGATTGCTCTTAACCATGACAAGACAATACAGTTGATAAATCCTGTAATCGGTAAAATGTTGAAAATTGATATAGTAGAGTCATATGTCGGTCTTTCTTATGTCGCTATTACTGAAAACCATAAGAACCTTGAACCTTTATTTTCTTATATAGATAATAATATAAAACAAGATAAAAATGAATGGAGTGGAGAGGTAGAAATAATGCTTTCTGACAGGTATAGGCTTTTGTATTGTCAAGGGGCGATTCTTAATGTTGAGGATAAATCATTGGGCTATGTCATTATGGTTAACGATATTACAAAGCTTAATCGAGCGCAGAAAAAAGCTGCATGGGGTCAAGTCGCTGTCAGAATGGCTCATGAAATAAAAAATCCTTTAACTCCGATTCTGCTTTCTGCGCAACGTCTACGTAATTTGTTTTTGAATAAATTAGACCCCAAAGACTCCAAGGTGATTGACAAGACAACCAAAACTATTATTGATCAAGTCAAATCAATGGATTCGATGGTAAGTGCATTTGCAAATTATGCAAATACCCCTGAAATACAAAGGATAGCTTCTTCTCTTAACACCTTAGTTAATAAGGCAGTTTCCTTATATGACGAACAGGATGGTGTAAGAATCGATCTTGATCTGAGTGGTGATTTACCAAAATTACAATTAGATAAGGATAGTATTTCACGTATTCTAATTAATTTAATAAAAAATTCTGATGAGTCACGTCAAGATGAGGGAGAAATAAATATATTGATTCAATCTCGTTACATTCAAAGTGAAAATATTGTGCGCCTAACAGTCACTGATAATGGCAATGGGTTTCCTGAAAGCTTACTTGATAAAGTTTTTGAGCCATACACAACAACAAAATCAAAGGGAGGCGGCTTAGGTTTAGCGATTGTACAGAACATTGTAGAGCAGCATGAAGGACAAATATTTGCTAGCAACATTGAACCTCATGGGGCAAGGATAACAATAGAATTCAGTATAATTACAGTTGAGAGGGAATCTGATGAGTGATGAAAGCATATTAGGTAGAATATTAATCATTGATGATGAAAAACATAACACTGAAATCATCAGAGATATTCTTGAAGATGTTAACTATCGCACTGTTCTTGCCAGAAGTGCAAATGAGGCAAAGACTATCGTTGCTGTTGAGGACTTTGATTTAATTTTAATGGATGTCTGGATGCCTGGTCAGGACGGTATGTCCCTTTTGGCAGAGTGGATTTCTGACGGCTTTGACACCCCAATTGTTATGATGTCTGGACATGCTGAACCTATTGATATAGTTAGAGCTTTAAAGCTTGGCGCTATTGATTTCTTGAAGAAGCCACTACATGATTTTCTTCCAATAGTAAGAAATATATTAACGCCTCAAGAGCAACCTGAATCGAATCAGGAGGTTAGTGGCATTGACTATTCACTAAAACTTAAAGAGGCAAGAAATATCTTTGAACGTCAATATCTACTTCATCATCTTTCATTAAACAATAATAATATTGCCACTGTTGCTGAAAAAGCCGGCCTTGAAAGAACAACGTTATATCGAAAACTTAAAGATTTAGGAATTGACAAAAAATGAAAATATTAATTCTTGGAGCTGGACAAGTTGGCTCTACGCTTGCAAAGAATCTTTGCTCTGATAGCGAAAATGATATAACTGTCATCGACCACAAGGAAGATAAATTAACCCCTTTGCAAAGACATCTCGACGTTAAGACGGTAGTTGGGCATGGCGCCTATCCAAGCGTTTTGGAGAAAGCCGGGATTAAAGAGATGGATATGGTTATTGCAGTGATGCGATCTGATGAGAGCAATATGGTTGGCTGCAGGATGGCTCACCAGCTTTACCAAGTGGATAAAATGATTGCCCGAATACGCACCTCCGAATACCTAGTTAGGCCGGAGTTGTTTTCTCGTTCTGCAGTACCAATTGATTTTATTATAACGCCTGAAATACTGATAACTGAATATATCAAAGGCATTATAGAAGAGCCAGGAGCATTACAGGTTTTTGAATTTGAAAATGGCCTAGTGCATCTGGTTGAAACTAGAGCATTTTCTGGAACTCCGATTGTGAATCGACCAATAAAAGAGTTAACGGAGCATATTCCTGACATTAAAATGCGGATTTTTTGCCTTTATAGAAATGGCAAAGCACTACCAGTTGACAGTGACACCGTAATTCGAGAAGGCGACCATGTCTACTTTATTGCTAAAAAGAAGCACATAACTCGTACCCTGAAAGAATTCAGAAGGGCTGAAAATACGTATCAAAAAATCTTTATTGCGGGCGGTGGAATTATAGGCTTAAATGTTGCAAAACTGCTTGAGAATACACACAACATAAAAATTATAGAACTAAATGAAGACAGAGCGATGGAGCTTGCAGGTGAGCTAAATAATTCTCTAGTATTACAAGGTAACGCTTCAGATGAAGATTTATTGTTGGAAGAGGGAATTGATAGCACAGACTTGTTTTTGGCCTTGACTGACTCAGACGAAGTAAATGTGATTGTTTCAATCTTAGCTAAACGTTTAGGAGCGCACAAAACAATTGCCCTTGTTAAGCGTGATGTCTACTCCTCTTTAGCAGAACAAAGTGACGATGTCGATATGGTTGTATCGCCAGACCAAATAACGGCGAGTAGCATTTTGTCACATATCAGAAAGGGCGATACGATGAAAGTTCACTCACTTCAGCATGGACTAGCTGAGGCTTTGGAAATTGTTGTTCATGGGGATGAAAATACTTCTGAAGTTGTGGGTCGAAAAATTAAAGATATAAAATTGCCTGAAGGTGCTGTTGTCGGTGCAATTGTCCGAGATAACGATCTATTGGTGGGCTCAAAAAAATTAGTAATTGAGAAAGGTGACCATGTACTCTTGATGCTAACGGATGTTAGTAAAATTCATCAAGTAGAGGCTTTATTCGCTGAGAATGTGTAAAAAATAAATCACTTAAAGTGACCCTATAATGAAAATAGATATCGTTCTTAAAACTATTGGCTTGCTGCTAATGGTTTTTAGCTTAACGCAAATACCACCAATACTGATAGATTTTATTTACAGCGAAGGTGAATTCGTTTCGTTTTTTATTTCCTTTGCTCTAACTTTTATAGGTGGTTATCTTGTTTGGTTCTTCAATCGAAATGCTGCACAGGATTTTCGGATTAGAGAAGGGATATTAATTGTGGTAAGTTTTTGGGCTGTATTGTCATTGTTTGGTACTTTGCCATTTCTACTTACTGATTCAATTAAGAACTTAACTTTTGCCTCCGCTTTTTTTGAATCGATGTCAGGCTTAACCACTACGGGCGCAACTGTCCTGAGTCAATTAGATGAGCTACCAAAAAGCATCCTTTACTACCGACAACAACTACAGTGGCTTGGCGGCATAGGGATTATTGTACTTGCGGTTGCCATATTGCCATTCTTGGGGGTGGGCGGTATGGAGCTATATCACGCAGAATATAGTGGAATCTCTAAGGACAGATTAACTCCTAAAGTAAGGCAAACTGCAATAGCACTTTGGAAAATATATCTATCACTGACCATATTGTGTGCTCTCGGTTATTTTTTTTCGGGTATGAGCTTTTTTGATGCTGTAAGTCACAGTTTTTCGACAATAGCAATTGGCGGTTTTTCTACCCACGACGCCTCAATTGGACATTTCAACTCTTTGCCTATTGAATTGGTGGCGATGTTTTTTATGTTTTTATCTGGTATCAATTTTTCCCTTCACTTTGTTGTTTGGAATAACCGCACTTTTATTAATTATTGGAGGGATTCTGAATTCAAAACCTATATATTTATTTTAATTTCGGCTACAGTCATTATTTTGATAAGTCTGGGATTAAACAATCAATACAATAATTCTGCAGATACACTAAGATATGGCTTATTTCAAACAATTTCAATGGCAACGACAACGGGATTTGTTTCGCAAAAGTTTAGCTCTTGGCCTGTTGCTTTACCATTATTTTTGATTCTCTTAAGCTTTATTGGCGCTTGCGTTGGTTCCACAGGAGGAGGCATAAAAGTTATTAGGGTTTTAATGATGTTCAGACTTGGGATGAAGGAAATAAAGAAATTCATCCATCCTAGTGCTCAAGTAAGTGTGAAGTTGAATCGAAGTTCTGTATCAGAACAAACTCTAGTCTCTGTTCTAGGCTTCTTTTCTCTCTATGCAATTGCCTTCATTCTTATCCTGATTATGTTGATGTTTACTGGTCTTGACCAAGTAAGTTCCTTTTCGGCTACTGCAGCAACGATGAATAATTTAGGACCAGCCTTAGGTACAGTTGCAGATAATTATAGTATTCTTGGAGATTCAGCGAAGTGGATTTTGAGTTTCTCAATGCTTATCGGGCGTTTAGAAGTACTAACAATTATTGCTCTTTTCCATAAAGCCTTTTGGCGCTATTGATAAGTCAGGTTTGACTGGTATTAATTGGAATACAACCCCGCCAAAGACAGGGTTGTTAAGATTCGATTGTTACAATAATGGCGCGATAACCAAACTAACTATCGCCATCACATTGATAAGGATGTTCATTGATGGGCCAGAAGTGTCCTTGAAAGGATCGCCAACCGTATCACCTACCACTGTAGCAGCATGAGTTTCAGAACCTTTGCCACCAAAGTTTCCTTTTTCGACATGTTTTTTGGCATTATCCCAGGCGCCACCAGAATTCGCCATCATTAGTGCCATCAAGACACAGCCAAGAAGCGCACCGCCAAGCATCCCGCCTAGAGCTTCAGGTCCAATTATGAAGCCGACAATCACAGGAGCGGCTACAGCAATAACACCGGGAAGGATCATCTTCTTGAGCGCTGCAGTGGTGGCAATGTCGACACATTTTGCTGTATCAGGATCTGCCTTACCTTCAAGCAATCCATCAATCTCTCTGAACTGCCTTCTAATCTCTTTAATCATCTCAAAAGCTGTATCGCCAACAGCAGTCATTGTTAATGCTGCAATTAAAAATGGGATTGTGCCGCCAATAAACATACCAATTAATACTTCAGCACTATTTAACTGAAGGAGGAAGTCGGTTGATTTGGCGCTTACTGTTTCAGCATAAGCGGTTATGATTGCAAGAGCGGCTAGTGCGGCTGCACCAATCGCAAAACCTTTACCAATCGCCGCTGTAGTATTTCCTAACTCGTCGAGGGAGTCTGTAATTTTACGGGTATCTTCACCCAGACCAGCCATCTCTGCGATTCCACCAGCGTTATCAGCAATCGGGCCATAAGCATCGATTGCCATGGTCATACCAACAGTTGCGAGCATACCAATAGCAGCGATACCAACGCCGTATAGACCAACAAAATGATTTGCAACATAGATGATTAAGCAGATCATTAGTACCGGGACAACAACTGATTGCATCCCTGTAGCTAAACCCTTGATCATGACAGTTGCTGAACCTGTTTCGCCGGCTGCTGCAATATCTCTAATAGGTTTACCCGCTGTGTAATATTCGGTAACAAGACCAATAATAATACCGCCTATACTTCCCATTAACACAGCAGACCAAATCTCGTTGGCAACGTCGAGTTGATCAATCATAAAATAAGAAGCGATAATAAATAAAACTGCTGAACCAATGGTGCCAGTTCTTAGAGCCGACTCAGGCGATTTATTTGATGACATCTTGACAACAATAATTCCAATAATTGAACAAACTAAACCTAGTGATGCGAGCGCTAAAGGTAGAAACATTAGTTCGCCTTGGTTGCCGCCTAATTTGTCTAAGGCGATGACCGATAGTGTTGAAGCGATTGCAATAGTTGCGATCATTGAGCCGCAGTAGGACTCAAAAATATCAGAACCCATGCCAGCAATATCACCAACATTATCACCAACATTATCAGCTATTACTCCCGGATTTCTCGGATCATCTTCAGGAATACCAGCTTCCAACTTTCCAACTAAGTCAGCACCAACGTCTGCGCTTTTAGTGAATATACCCCCGCCAACACGAGAAAATAAAGCCACAACTGAGGCTCCCATAGCAAAGCCATGGAGTGCGTGAGAGTGATGTTCCCAGAAGAAATAATACAATGTTCCTAGACCAAGCAAACCCAATGCAGCGACTGATAAGCCCATAACTGAGCCTCCAAAAAATGCCACCTTTAATGCAGCGGCACTTCCTTGATCATGTGCTGCCTGGGTTGTTCTAACATTGGCAATGGTTGCTGTGTTCATACCGATATAGCCTGCTGTTGCAGAAGCAACGGCCCCAACAACGAAACACAGTGCACTCTCGAAACCTAAAAATATGTACATAAGGATCATTAAAACAAGCGCAAAGCCGCTTAGCATTTTGTATTCGGTCTTCATGAATGTAATTGCGCCGAGATGAATCTGTTCGCCGATTTTTTCTACCTGTCCGCTACCACCTGGTTGTTTCTTTATCCATTGGTAGATAATTACCACAATAAGTAAGCCAAAAACACCGAGCGCCGGAACTATAATATTTGCATCAAATCCCATTTGATCTCCTTAATTAAAAATGCAGGCGCAATGGTACCCTAAAGCGCACAAATTTGAAGAAAAAATTATACATGAAAGTTGAAATAATTTATATCGTAAAATGAATATCTTGAAATATCTGTTTAGTTTTTTTTGAACCCATTTGCAAGATTAAACTCTGTTGTAGCATTCTAAAGGGAGTGGAAGTGTTTACTATCCGTTTTGCCATACTTTCAGCATTTTTTTATGCCTTAAATGTCAGTATGGTGCCATTAGTGTACTCATTCGGCGTTAGTGCATTCCTGTTTCTTTTTTTTCGTTTTGGCACAACTTTTCTACTATCTTTGGTTATCACAAAGAGTTTATTTTCCTTTGCCGACATAAAACAAAAAGGCCTTGGTTACTGGCTAATATTGCTGACAATCCTATTTGGCATCCAGTCATGGCTATTTGTCGAGGCGGTAAAGTACATACCAGTCGCAATAGCAAGCATCGTGCTCTTCACTTATCCATTGATTACATACCTAATGCAGAGCCATTCTAGAAAGAAAAATCTAGATTTCAATACAACTGCAATGTTTCTTTTGGCGATAATTGGAATAGCTTTATTGTCACAAGGTTCAGGGGAAATTCGATCACTTACTATCGGATTGGGATTGGCACTACTATCTTCACTGTCTTATGCCACAATAACGCACTGTACGCCAAAAGTAACAGGTCTTCGTAATTGGGATATTGTCAAATATACTACATTGTTTCCAGCCTTATGCTTTTTGTCCTTGTTCCTTTATGAGGGAGGAGAGTTGTTATCTTTTAATCAAGGTTTTCTCTGGTGTTTTGTTGCTGGCACTTTATTTGCTATAGGTATGTTTTTTTATTGCACAGCAATTAAGAAGTATGGTCCAACTAGAACAGCTAATGTTGGATACTGCGAACCAATCATAGTTTTGGTTATAAGCTCTATAGCATATACTGACAATATACTACTCATTCAGTATGTTGGAATAGCTCTTGTAGGAATTGCTTCAATAACGATTGAGAGAAGACAGTCGAGACAAAAATATATTTCTTAGGTATAAAGGCTGCATTTATAAAGTAATAATTATTTAGACATGATAAGCGACTACAGATCTTATTTAACTTCAACAAGACATCATCAAACTAAGGGTCAAATTCGAAGCCGCTATGTTCATCAGGATATTTTAAGTCTTGATGGATTTAACAAAGCGAGCCAAGAGATATGCTCTTGGGATTCGTATCAGCATACTCCACTCCAGTTGCTATCTGATATAGCCAATGATTCTGGTGTGTCGTTAATTGCCTACAAGGACGAAAGTTGGCGTTTTTCATTAAAGAGCTTTAAAGCTTTGGGTGGTGCTTATGCAGTCGCTAACTTATTAATTGCTAAGTTAAATGAAATGGGAATTAAAGCCAATTCAAGTGATCTAATTGAAGGAACCTATAGCGAACTTACAGCAACAATTACGGTCTGCTGTGCAACCGATGGCAACCACGGAAGGTCGGTTGCTTGGGGCGCTCAGAAGTTTGGATGTAATTGCGAAATATATATTCATCGTCATGTAAGCGAAGGTAGAGAGCAAGCAATTGCAAAATTCGGTGCAAAAGTCAATCGCATTGAAGGCAACTATGACGACTCTGTACATATTGCTGCAAAAGTTGCTGAAGAGAGGGGCTATTATGTTGTCTCTGATACTTCATATGAAGGTTATACACAGATTCCTAAAGACGTTATGCAGGGCTACACAGTTATGGTAAGTGAGGCCATTGAACAAATGCAAGAGAACCCAACACATGTCTTTTTACAAGGTGGCGTAGGAGGGTTTCCTGCCGCTGTAGTTTCTTATTTAGCTGAGAGTCTTGAATCTGCACCAATTTTTGTTGTTGTAGAACCAAATAATGCAGATTGTCTATTTCAGAGTGCTGTTAATGGAAAACCGACCATAGTTCATGGAGATTTGGATACTGTTATGGCTGGTCTAGCTTGCGGCGAGGTTTCAGTTTTGGCATGGAAAATTCTACAGGATTATGTCCCGCACTACCTTGCCATAGATGACTCTTGTGTGCCTAAAACGATGCAGCTCCTGGCAAATAATCGACCACCAATTGTTGCTGGAGAGTCAGCTATAGCGGGCCTAGCAGGATTATTAATAGCTAGTCAAGATGACGATCTCAGGAGTAAGTTAAAATTGACCAAAGATTCGCGTATTTTGGTTTTTGGGACCGAAGGCGATACAGACGAGGAGATGTATAAGAATATGGTTGGCAGGAGCGCCTCAGAAGTTTTGGCTGGCAATAATTAAGGGAGAGGGGAATTGAATAATATTCCATCAAGAGGTTTTCATAGTTCAGAATATGAGAATAGGCTTGATAACATCCAAAGATTAATGCGCGGCCAGAAGATGGACGCTATATTATTGACCACCCAGGTTGATATCGAATACTATACTGGCTTTAAGACGCAGTTTTTTCAAAGCCCAACACGTCCCTGGTATGTACTTATCCCAAGCGACAATAAGCCCAAAGCAATTATTCCAACAATCGGTGAATCAGGTATGAGACGGACCTGGCTGGATGACATTCAAACCTGGACGTCACCCAACCCGACAGATGATGGAATCTCTTTACTGCTCGCAACAATTAAATCATTAGCAAAAAAATATAAATGCCTAGGGGTACCGAAAAGTCAAGAGAGTATTTTGAGGATGCCGCTGGATGATTATGAGGGTTTAGTTAAGTCACTATCGGGTATAGAAATAAAGGACGCAAACAAAATTTTACGGCAAGTTCGTTTAATTAAGACGAGCGCAGAAATTGAAAAAATCAGACATATTTGCCAGTTAGCTTCGCAGGGCTTTATGGATTTGACCGATTTGCTAAAGGCCGGAGACAGTGAGCGTGAGAATTGCCAGAGATTTAAGCAGCGCCTTCTATCGCTTGGTGTAGATGACTCGCCCTATATAGTGGCGGGTTCTGGCAAGGATGGCTACGGCTCTATTATTATGGGGCCAGGGGATAAAATCATAGAAGAAGGGGATCTTTTCATTATCGATACAGGGTCAATTTTTGATAGCTATTTCTGTGACTTCGATCGCAACTTTGCTTTTGGTCATATCTGTGATGAAGCTAGAAAAGCTTATGAAGTGGTTTTTGAGGCAACCGATGCCGGTTTCAGAGCCAGCCAAGTTGGAAATACTACGAGTGATGTCTTTCATGCCATGAATGATGTTATGCAAAAGGGTGGAGCTTTGGGTAATTCAGTTGGCAGGCTTGGACATGGTCTCGGTCTTCAGCTTACAGAATGGCCTTCTAACACTGCTACTGACAACACTATACTCAGACCGGGAGTTATATTAACTCTGGAGCCAGGTATGGCTTATCTGCCAGGAAAAGAAATGGTCCATGAAGAAAATATCGTTATTACGGAATCAGGTCCTGAATGGTTGAGTAAAAGAGCTCCTGAAGAGTTACCGATAATTCAATAAAAAGTTATTTTTTTGCCCTTATAATTTCCAAAATAATTTAGATTAAATTTATTGAAAAATATAATTATTCGTATATAATAATGCGAATCACTATTATTTATATTTGAATAAATCAGAGATAATATTGGTGTTGATAATTTTATAAATACTTAAAGGAAAAATAATGACACAAATGCCAAGTTTTATCATGGGTTTTAGGGAAGGTTTAGAGGCCTTTCTTTTAATTGCTATTACTTTGAAATATATAACTTCAATTAATCAAGGACATTTAAAAAATAAAGTTGTACAAGGAAGTGTTGCAGGTTTAATTATTTCTGTAATTCTGGGACTCTTATTAAGTATATTTGCTGAATACCTGGGTGGTGTCTCAAGCTTAACAAAACTATGGGAAAGTGTCGCTAGTTTAATTGCTTTATTGCTTGTGTCGGTTTTTATTGTTTGGATGATTCGTCATGGAAGCCACATGTCACAATACATTGAAGATCAAGTGGGTCAAAGTGTTTCTTCAAACGCTTTGTTTTGGATTTCACTTATCATTATTGCGCGTGAAGGTACCGAGATCGCAATTTTTTCATTTGCAGGCAAATATCCTTTTGAAATTGTTAGTATGGGAATTCTATCGGCTCTAATACTATCTATATTGATATTCTATTCTTTAGTTAAGATAAATTTATCGCTCTTATTTAAGATTACTTTAGCTTATCTTATTTTGCAAGCTGGGTATTTGTTGGGCTATTCTATACATGAGGGTTTTTCAGCTATGAAAGGCTATGGCATGGTTATGTCGGATAATTATATTTTTGATAAGGCTTTTAATGTTTCAAATACAGTATTGAGTCACAAAAATGGTTCTTTAGGTATCCCATTGCATGTAATATTTGGTTGGTATTCTAAGCCTGAATGGATTCAGTTTATTGTGCAATATTTGTTTACTTTTTCTATGTTCGGTTATTGGGTTTTATATAATAAAAAAACTACTATTAGATAAAAAACAATGACAACAGTTATCCCTGTTGCTGAGATTTTATTCTGCTGGCGTTGCCAGCAGAATAACTAATTCTGTAGTTTAAAGTTGTCACATAAAGTATTATTATGTGAAGTTCTCTTGTCAGTAAAATCTTTAATAACTAATTTGAGATATATTAGCCCTAATGAATGATTCATTATTAAATATTAAAGGTGTATTTTGTGCGGCGATTGACGCCGGTATAAAAAATAATGATGACTTAGATTTGTCAGTTATATCATTGACAAAAGGTAGTTCTACTGCGGCTGTTTTTACGCAAAATATTTTTTGTGCAGCACCGGTTCTTGTTGCAAAAAATCATCTCCAAAACAACCCTAGAGCGCTTTTAATTAATAGCGGTAATGCAAATGCCGGGACAGGTGAAAAAGGTATAGAAAACGCTATTAAGTCTTGTGAATTATTGGCTAGTGAGCTTAATATTAAAGCTGAACAGGTTATCCCGTTTTCAACAGGCGTCATCGGTCAACAACTAGATTTATCTAATTTTGAATCAGGTGTTCCAATAGCTGTAAGTCAATTATCTGATAGTTCAATTAATGATGTTGCTAAAGGAATCTTGACGACTGATTTGGTCAAGAAATGCTATTCAATGTCATTAGAAGTAGATGGAAAAACGGTAACAATTACAGGTATTGCTAAAGGTTCCGGCATGATTAGGCCAGATATGGCAACAATGCTAAGTTTTATTTTTACTGATATAGGCGCATCAAAAGAGGATCTGCAAGACTGTTTGTCATTGTCAGTCAACCAATCATTTAATCGAATTACAGTTGATGGCGATACATCAACAAATGACGCTTGTACTTTAACTGCCACAAACCAATCCGGTGTTCAGCTGAGAGATTGTTTAAATGACTTTCAACTGGCGCTCAATGAAGTGACAAAAAAATTAGCACATATGATAGTGATGGACGGAGAGGGTGCAACAAAATTTGTTGAGATACGTGCCAGTGGCTTAGCTTCAGGTGATGATTGTCTAGAGGTTGCTTATACAGTAGCTCATTCACCCTTGGTGAAAACGGCTCTTTTTGCAAGTGATGCAAATTGGGGCAGAATATTGGCTGCAGTAGGGCGTTCAAAAGTAAATGGACTTGTTATTGAAAATATTAATATTTATTTAAATAATTTGCCAATTATTTTAGCTGGCGAGTTAGATGAGCAATATTCAGAAGAAGCGGCGAGCGCCGAGATGTCAAAATCTAAGATTGTGATACGGATAGAGATGGGCGAATCATCATCTTCTGAAAGTGTTTGGACAACTGACCTGTCGTATGATTACGTTAAAATTAACGCTGAATATCGTACTTGAAAATATTTAATTTCAACAAACTAGGTATTGTCAATAACAAACTGTTTAAAACGTCTAGCGATTGGAGATAGTTCAGCTTCAGCGTGATGAACAATATGCCACTGCCTAATGATAGGAAACGGAGCAACATCGAGCTGTTTAATGATTTTGTTTTTTAGTTGTAAGTTAACAGAATGTTTTGAAACAAAACCAATACCTAAGCCTGCCTGAACCGCCTCAACGATTGCTTCATTAGAGTTAATTTGGATATCGGAGTTGAAATCCAAGCCCGTAAAACGTTCAATTGTAATGCGTGTACCTGAGCTAATTTCTCGAGTCAGTAATGTTTCTTTGCTTAGATCTTTGATTGAAATATTTTTCTTAGAAAGTAATTCATTGTCAGGATGC
>Ga0208132_1000303_pt1 | contig 24150 bp, 21 predicted proteins | sample ETNtaG_16_FD_185785 | JGI IMG/M metagenome (GOLD analysis project Ga0208132, IMG submission 185785) | Marine microbial and viral communities from oxygen minimum zone, Eastern Pacific Ocean - ETNP201406SV199 (SPAdes) (version 2) | ecosystem: Environmental > Aquatic > Marine > Oceanic ... | reverse complement strand
ATTATTATCGATTAGTTTTTTATCTGAAATTGTTATGTTATCTGATTTTCATAAAAATCATTTTATTCGTGAACCAAGGATTTATGGTATTTGTGGTATTGAAAAATGGAAAAACTCAGAAAATTATATAGCGAATTATAATAAATCTTCGTATATTAGCCTTACTCAATATATTAAACTACATTTTGTAACTTATTTAACTAAATTTGATGATCAATTTATTATAAAATATTGTGATCAAATGAAATAAAACTGATTTCTGATATTTTTTCACACCCTCAAGTCGAAAATGGTGTAAGCCTAGGTTTCCGTCCTCAGTCAACAATGCTTATTACGAAATTCGTTTATCGTCGTAGTTGGAAAACCAACACTATTAATATAAAAGTAAATTATAGAGATTCAATAAATTATTCATGAAATTAACTAAAGAACAGCTGCAAGAGATCGAAGATCAACAATCTCAATCAAATAATACCAAAAGAGTTACAGCACCTGAGCTTGAGAAAATATTGTATGAAGCCATTCCAATATTGGACCACGGTTTTATTAGAGTTGTTGATTATATGGGTAATGACAGTTCAATTGTACAAGCAGCTCGAGTTTCTTACGGAAAAGGAACAAAAAAGGTTAATACGGATGCTGGTTTAATAAAGTATTTAATGAGACATTGGCATAGCACTCCATTTGAAATGTGTGAAATAAAATATCATGTTAAACTACCAATTTTTATTGCAAGGCAATGGATTAGACATAGAACAGCAAACGTTAATGAATATTCTGCAAGATATTCAATTTTAGATAAAGAATTTTATTTACCATCATCAGAACATCTTGCGGCACAATCTCAAAACAATAGGCAAGGTAGAGGAGATGTTCTTGAAGGCGAACAAGCGAAGAAAATTTTAGATTTATTAAAAAGCGACGCAGAAAGAACTTACGGTAATTATGAACAAATGTTAAATGAGCGTTATGATGGGACAGTAATAGATGAAAATAAAATCGGACTAGCAAGAGAACTTGCTAGAATGAACTTAACTCTAAATACTTATACACAGTGGTATTGGAAAACTGACTTGCTAAACTTAATGAACTTTTTAAGACTGAGAGCGGATGATCATGCTCAATACGAAATAAGAGCATACGCAGAAGCAATGTTAGATACTCTTAAAAAATGGGTGCCAATTACTTATGGAGCATTTATGGATTATAGAGTAGGAGGAACAGAAGTTTCTGCAAAAGGAAAAGAAATTATTCAAAAACTAATTAAAGGTGAAGATATATCAATTGGACAATCTGGATTATCTAAAAGAGAGTGGAACGAACTAATGACTGCTTTTGATCTTAAAGATAAGTTGATTTAATTATTTCTGCAAAATTCAAATATATTTTTGAAATTTCATGTTCTGGTTGACTCTCAACAATTGGTGTTCCAAGATCACCTTGCTTTCCTACTTCAGGATTAATTGGTATTTCACCTAAAAATTCTTTATTAAATTCTTTTGCGGTTCTTTTTACTCCGCCTTCTCCAAATATAGGATATTTTTTTCCATCATCTCCTGTAAAATGACTCATATTATCAATTAAACCTAATATTTTTACTCCAAGCTTATCAAACATTTTTATTCCTCTTTTTACATCTTGAAGAGCTAATTCTTGTGGAGTTGAAACAATAATTACTCCATCCATTTTAATTTCTTGAGAAAATGTTAATTGTGTGTCACCTGTTCCAGGTGGCATATCCACAATAATAAAATCTAAATCTTTCCAAGAAACCTTTTGAGTAAAGGTTTTAATTGCACTTGTTACCATTGGCCCTCTCCAGATCATTGGAGTTTGTTCTTCCGTTAAAAAACCGATCGACATACATTGAATGCCATATTTTGAGATTGGAGCTAATGTTTTTCCATCACTTTGAGGTTTTTCATTTATAGAAAATAATTTAGGAAGTGATGGCCCGTAAATATCTGCGTCAAGCAATCCAACTCTGCAGCCAATTTTTTTTAAAGCTAATGCAATATTTGTTGCAAATGTCGATTTACCAACTCCTCCCTTGGCACTTGATATTGCGATTGTAAATTTTGTTCCTGAAATGGGGTTTTTTTCAAAGGTTTTTGGTCCTGTTTTTGTATTCATTGTTTTACTTAGTCCTACTTTTTTGTTGTCTTCGAGAGCTACTAATTAGTAACTTACTTGTTTTTCTTAATAAAGATATTATATAGGTTGTCATGGTTGACGATTTTAAAGGAAGAGGAGGAAGTCCTTGGGGAAGTCCTCCAGGAGGAGGTAATGGATCTGGCAGAGGACCAACTCCACCAAACATCGATGAATTAGTCAGAATTATTCAAAAAAAAATAAAAAATTTTTTTCCTAGTGGAAGTGGTGGGGGAAACAAACCAATCTTATTTGGTTTGGTTATTTTAGTAATTATCTGGGCATTAAGCGGTTTATATAGAGTCTTACCGGATGAGCAGGGAGTTGTTTTAAGGTTTGGTAAATTTACCTCAACAACGCAACCAGGTTTGAACTATCATTTTCCTTATCCAATCGAAACTGTACTAACGCCTAAAGTTACAAAACTTAATAGAATAGACATTGGGTTTAGATCTGGAAGCGATAGCGGTTTTTCTTCAACTGGAGTTGCCGACGTTCCAGAAGAAAGCTTAATGTTAACAGGAGATGAAAATATTGTAAATATCGATTTTTCAGTGTTTTGGGTTATCAAGGACGCAGGACATTTCTTATTTAAAATTCAAGATCCAGCAACTACTGTAAAAGCTGCTGCAGAAACAGCCATGAGAGAAGTCATAGCAAAAAGTAAACTTCAATCAATATTAACCGAAGGTAGATCTACAATTGAAATTGAAACACAAGACATTGCCCAGAGTCTTTTAGATGAGTATGAATCTGGGATACAGATCACACAAGTACAAACGCAAAAAGCTGACCCACCAGATCAAGTAATTGATGCATTTCGTGATGTGCAAGCAGCAAGAGCAGATATGGAACGTGCAAAAAATGAAGCTGAAGCTTATCAGAACGATGTCATACCAAGAGCGCGAGGAGAAGCAGCAAAAATTTTACAGGAAGCCGAAGCATACAAAAAACAAGTTGTTGCAAAAGCCGAAGGAGAAGCAAGTAGATTTTTGGCCATATATACTGAGTATGCAAAAGCAAAAGAAGTAACTCAAAAACGTATGTATTTAGAGACAATGGAAAAAGTTTTAGCAGACATTGACAAAGTAATTATAGATAAAAATGCAGGCACAGGAGTAGTGCCATATTTACCATTACCAGAACTTAAAAAGAAGGTAGCACAATAATGAAAGCTGGAAAATTTTTATTACCAATTATAATCATTTTCGGAGCATTGACTTTCTTTTCAATATTTGTTGTAAAAGAAATTAACCAAGCAATCGTTTTACAATTTGGTGACCCAAAAAAAATAATTACTACACCGGGTCTTCAATATAAAATTCCTTTTATTCAAAATGTTGTGTTTTTAGATCGAAGAATATTAAGTTTAGATCCTGCGCCAGAAGAAGTTATTGCATCTGACCAAAAACGTTTAATTGTTGATGCATTTGCAAGATTTAAAATTATAGATCCTTTAAAGTTTTATATTTCAGTTGGCAATGAAAGAGTGGCAAGATCAAGACTGGCTACTATTATAAATTCGAGATTAAGAAGCGTTTTAGGTAAACAAAGTCTTGCAACTTTGTTGTCTGAAGACAGAACGAAGCAAATGGCCATTATTCAAGAAGGCGTAAATAACGAAGCAGAAAAATTTGGTATAGAAATTATTGATGTTAGAATTAAAAGAGCCGATCTTCCCCAAGCAAATAGTGAAGCAATTTATAGAAGAATGCAAACAGAAAGAGAAAGAGAAGCAAAAGAATTTAGAGCAAGAGGTGCCGAGATGGCAGTTACAATTACATCAACTGCAGATAAAGAAGTAACTGTAATACTGGCTAATGCACAAAAACAATCAGAGATTATGAAGGGAGAAGGTGATGGAACGAGGAATAAAATATTTGCAGATGCCTTTGGCCAAGATCCTGATTTTTTCGCATTCTATAGGGCAATGCAAGCTTATGAAAAAGCTCTTATTGGCGGTGAAACATCTTTAATATTGTCACCAGAAGGTGAATTTTTTAAATTTTTTGGGAGCATAAAACCTAAAACAAATCAATAAATTCTATTATGAGAGAACTGATCATAGCACTTGGTCTCCTCTTTTTTATTGAGGGAATTTTATATGCCTTATTTCCATCAAAAATGAAAAATATGGTAGAAAAAATTAAAACTATAAATGAAAGCCAATTGAGAATTGGCGGATTGGTTTTTACAGTAATTGGTTTTTTGATAATTTGGTACATGAAAAAATATGGGATCTAAATTTTTTAAATTTATTGTAGTTGCTTTCATAATCTTTAATTTTTCCATATTTAGTAATGCAAAGGACGTTCCTGCCTCCTTTGCAGATTTAGCTGAAAAATTAATACCTTCAGTTGTTAACATTTCAACAACTCAAACGGTGACAACCAATAAAAATCCATTTCCATTCCAATTTCCTCCAGGATCACCTTTTGAAGATATGTTTAAAGAATTTGGGGTTCCTGAAAAAAGAAAGACGAGTGCACTTGGATCGGGGTTTATTATTGATTCAACAGGTATTGTAGTAACCAACAATCATGTCATTAAAGGTGCGGAAGATATATTGGTTAGGGTTAATGGAGACAAAGAATATAAAGCAACTATAATTGGTTCGGATCCACTTTCGGATATTGCAGTTTTACAAATGGAAACTGAGGATAAGTTTATTCCAGTAAAATTTGGAGATTCAGATAAGGCACGAATTGGAGATTGGGTTATTGCAATTGGTAATCCGTTTGGTTTAGGAGGAACCGTTACCTCAGGAATTATTTCAGCAAGAAATAGAAGTATTGGTCTATCAAGATATGAAGATTACATTCAAACTGACGCATCAATCAACCAAGGAAATTCTGGAGGTCCATTGTTTAATATGGATGGTGATGTAATTGGAATAAATACTGCAATCCTCGGTCAATCGGGTTCAATTGGAATTGGTTTTTCAATTCCATCTAATAACGCTAAAAGAGTGATTAATCAACTAATTGAATTTGGTGAAACAAAAAGAGGTTGGCTAGGAGTTAGAATCCAATTTGTAACAAAAGAAATTGCTGATATTGAAAAATTGGAAAAACCAAGAGGAGCACTTATTGCAAGTGTTGCCGAAGGTAGTCCATCCGAAAAAGCAGGAATTTTAGCTGGAGACATTATCTTAGAATTTGATGGTACCGCTATTAATGAAATGCCAGAATTACCATTAATTGTAGCTCAAACAGAAGTTGGTAAAACGGTGGAAGTAAAAATTTGGAGGAATACAAAAGAATTAACAAAAAAAATTACACTTGGAAGACTTGAAACTTCAGAAGATTTTAGAACGGAAAAAAAAATTGAAGAAACTAAATTATCAGTCATTGAGGGTTTAAAAATCACAGCTAGAACTTTAACCAATGAAGATGTTGAAAATAGAAAATTACCTGTCGGCACAACAGGAGTGGTTATTACAAAAATTGAAAACGATAGTCCGATTAAATTCTTAAGCGTTAATAATATAATTGTTGAAGCCCAGAAAAAGAAAATAATAACAATTGGTGATTTGCAAAATATTGTAAAAACTGTTATGAGAAGTTCAGAAAAAACAATTTTAATTGCAATTTACAATAATCAGAACCAAAGACGATACATTGGTGTTAAATTAGACTAATTAATGGACCTCAAGTCCAAAATAATTTTAATTGCAGGTCCAACTGCTTCTGGAAAATCAGAATTTGCAATTAAATTAGCTAATAAAATTAATGGCGAAATTATTAATGCTGACAGCATGCAGGTTTATAAACAACTTCAAGTTTTAACTGCTAGACCCAGCATGCAAGAGCAAAAAAAGATTAAACACCATCTTTATGGGTTCCAAAGTGTAACTAAAAAATTTTCAACAGGAGTATGGTTGAAGCTTGTAGTCAAAAAAATTAATGAAATACAAAAAAAAAACAAAATACCGATTTTTGTAGGTGGAACTGGTTTATATTTTAAAGCATTAACCGAAGGTTTGGTAAAAATGCCCAATATTCCTATGAAGATCAGAAATAAAATTATATTAATTCAAAAAAAATTAGGACAAAAAAATTTCTATAAAAAACTAATAAAGTTAGATCCATTAATTAAAAGTCGAATAAATTCAAATGACGTTCAAAGATCAATCAGAGCTTATGAAATAAAAAAATATACAAAAATTTCTATGGCCAAGTGGTTTAAAAGAACAAAAGTTTTGTTTGATCAAGATAGGTTTGTAAAATTATATATTAATTTTCCTCGAGCAGAATTAATAAAGGGAATTAATAAAAGAGTAGATCGAATGTTTGAACAAGGAGCTATAAAAGAAGTAAAGAAATTTAATAGATTAAAAGTCAGAAAAGAAAACAGCGCCAACAATGTAATAGGCATAAAGGAAATAACTAACTATTTGAGTGGAGAGAATAGTTTGAGCGACGCAAAGGAGCAAATAGCTATAAAAACAAGACAATATGCCAAAAGACAAACTACTTGGGCTAGAGGAAATATGATATCTTGGCAAAATGTTGAGCATAAAAATCTAAATTCAGCACTAAATAATTTTAAATAATTTCCAGTAAAACTTGACCAATTAATACAATTTCAGCTAGATTGTTGGAATGTCAAAATTGTACTCAGGTGCTGAAATTGTATTTAAGTGTCTTGAAGACCAAAAAGTCGATATTATTTTTGGTTATCCTGGTGGTGCCGTATTACCAATTTATGATGAATTAAAAAATCATCAGTCGATTAAACATATTTTAGTTAGACACGAACAAGGTGCAGGACATGCGGCAGAAGGTTATGCAAGATCAACTGGAAAACCTGGCATTTTTTTAGTTACCTCAGGTCCAGGCGCAACAAACGCAGTAACTGCTTTAACAGATGCCTACATGGATTCAGTTCCACTTGTTTGTATTTCAGGTCAGGTTCCAACACATTTAATTGGCACAGACGCATTTCAAGAATGTGATACAACTGGAATTACAAGACCTTGTACTAAGCACAATTGGTTAGTAAAAGACATTAAAGATTTATCAAAAATTATTCATAAAGCTTTTGAAGTTGCAACAACAGGAAGACCTGGTCCTGTTTTAGTTGATATTCCAAAAGACATACAATTTCAAAAAACAAAATATTCAAAATATACAAAACAAAAAAAACTAAATGGAAAGATTTATAATCAATATACTCAAAGAGAAATTGATGAACTGATTAAATTAATGAACAAAGCTTCTAAACCTATTTTTTATACAGGAGGAGGAGTTATTAACTCTGGACCCAAAGCAAGTGAACTTCTAAGAGATCTTGTAAGTCTAACTGGATTTCCAATTACTTCAACTTTACAAGGACTTGGTTCGTACCCAGGAAATGACAATCAATTTTTGGGCATGCTTGGGATGCATGGTACTTACGAAGCAAACAATGCTATGTATGAGTGTGATTTAATGATAAATATCGGTGCACGATTTGATGACCGAATAACAGGGAAGTTAGATGAATTTTCACCTAAATCAAAAAAAGTTCATATCGATATTGATCCATCATCCATAAATAAAAATGTTAAGGTTGATTTACCTATCGTAGGGGATGTATCTAAAGTTATAAGTTCAACAATTAAAACTATTAAAAAAACAAAACCTAATTTTGAAAAATCAAATAAACAAAAGATTTCAAAATGGTGGGAGAAAATTCAAAAATGGCGTTTAGTAAAATCTTTAGATTTTATAAATAGCACTGAAACAATTAAACCACAGTATGCAATTCAAAGACTTTATGAATTAACTAAGAATAAAGATGCTTATATTACAACTGAAGTTGGTCAACATCAAATGTGGGCCGCGCAACATTATATATTTGATAAACCTAATCGCTTGATGACTTCAGGTGGCCTTGGAACAATGGGATATGGTCTTCCGGCTGCAGTTGGTGTTCAGGTAGCACATCCAAATAAATTAGTAATAGATATAGCAGGAGAAGCATCGGTATTAATGACCATGCAGGAAATGTCCACAGCGGTTCAATATAGTTTGCCTATCAAAATATTTATTTTAAACAACGAATATATGGGAATGGTCAGACAATGGCAGGAACTTTTACATGATAAAAATTACTCTGAAAGTTATACAGCAGCTCTACCTGATTTTGTAAAATTAGCAGAAGCTTATGGATGTGTGGGTTTTAGAGCCGAAACTCCAGAAGAGCTAGACGATAAAATTATTGATATGATCAATACCGATCAACCAGTAATATTTGATTGTAAGGTAGATAAAGAAGAAAACTGTTTTCCAATGATACCATCAGGAAAACCTCATAATCAAATGTTGCTAGGACCAAAGGATCAAAAAGAAAAAAAAATTACCGGCAAGGGGAAAACTTTAGTTTAATGACTTCAATTAAAACAAAATCTGCTTACAGTATTCCTAGTAAACAAGGAAAATTCGATACTCATATCATTGTTGTTTGGGTGGATAATGAAACAGGCGTTCTAGCAAGGGTAGTAGGTTTATTTTCTGGCAGAGGTTATAACATTGAGTCTTTAACAGTAGCCGAGATTGATCCAAAATTGAATATTTCAAGAATTACAATAGTAACAACAGGTAGCCCCCAGGTTATTGAACAAATCAAATTGCAATTAAAAAAACTAGTTCCAGTTCATAAAGTAGCTGACTTTATGAGGGGAGATAAAAAAATTATATTTAAAGAAATGGCTTTATTAAAAGTTGTAGGTAATAATTTAAAAAGGGAAAAAGCTTTTAAAGCTTGTAAAAAGTATAATGCTGTAATATTGGATAAGACAAATAAATCAATTGTAATTCAAATTACTGCTTTAAGAAGAGAAATTGATCAGATGACAAAAAATCTAAAAAAATATGGCTTAAAAAGTATTTCTAGAACCGGAGCCGTTGCAATGACAAGAGGTTCGAAAGTATTTCATTAATTTAGAGGAGAAAAAATATGAAAATGTATTATGAAAAAGATGCTGATGTAGATTTAATTAAAAATAAAAAAGTCGCGATATTTGGTTATGGTAGCCAAGGACATGCCCATGCATTAAATTTAAAAGATAGCGGTGTTAAAGAAGTTGTTGTAGCTCTAAGAGATGGATCTCCCAGTATAGCAAAAGCAGAGTCAAAGGGATTAAAGGTTATGAATTTGTCAGATGCTGCCGAATGGGCTGATGTGGCAATGATTTTGACACCCGATGAATTACAGGCAAGTATTTATAAAAATCATATTGAGCAAAGGATTAAAGAAGGAACTTCTTTAGCATTTGCTCACGGATTAAATATTCATTTTAATTTGATCAAAGCAAGAAAAGATTTAGATGTTTTTATGGTAGCTCCTAAAGGTCCGGGACATTTAGTTAGAAGTGAATTTGAAAAAGGAGGCGGAGTTCCATGTTTAATGGCTGTTCATCAAGATGGGTCGGGTAAAGCAAGAGATCTAGCTTTATCTTATGCTTCAAATATTGGAGGAGGAAAATCTGGAATTATTGAAACAACATTTAAAGACGAATGTGAGACTGATTTATTTGGAGAGCAATCTGTGCTTTGCGGAGGATTAGTGGAATTAATCAAAAATGGTTATGAAACTTTAGTTGAAGCAGGATACGATCCTGAAATGGCATACTTTGAGTGTCTACATGAAGTAAAATTAATTGTTGATTTAATTTATGAAGGCGGAATTGCAAACATGAATTACTCTATTTCAAACACGGCAGAATATGGAGAGTATGTTTCTGGAAAAAGAATTATTAAAAAAGAAGAAACTAAGAAAAGAATGAAAGAAATTTTGGTAGATATTCAATCCGGTAAGTTTACTAAGGAATGGATGGATGAATGTAAAAATGGTCAAAAAAACTTTTTAAAAATGAGAAAAGAATTAGCTGATCATTCAATCGAAAAAGTTGGAACCGAACTTAGGGCAATGATGCCTTGGATTGGCAAGAAGAAACTGATCGATAGCGACAAGAATTAAATCTATTTGATTATTTTGGGTTAAAATTCTTATTTTATTTTGCAATCTCCGCGATAGGCTGTATGATGCCACGCTTAAAAATTAATAAAATGGCTGACAAAGAAAGAGTGTATATATTCGATACCACTATGCGTGATGGCGAGCAATCACCTGGCGCATCTATGAGTTTGGAAGAAAAAATCCAAATAGCAAGAGTGTTTGATGAACTTGGAATTGATATAATCGAAGCAGGATTTCCAATTGCATCTCCAGGTGATTTTGAAGCAGTTACTGAAATAAGTAAAATTTTAAAAAATTCAATTCCTTGTGGTTTGTCTAGACATACAAAAAAAGACATTGATGCATGTTATGAAGCATTAAAAGTAGCGTCAAGATTTAGAATTCATACATTTATTTCTACAAGCCAGCTTCATATGAAACATAAATTAAACAAATCGCCAGAAGAAGTAATTGAAGCAATTAAAGAGCACGTGACTTATGCAAGAAAATTCACTGACGATGTTGAATGGTCGTGCGAAGATGGAACAAGAACTGATATGGACTTTATGTGCAAGACTGTTGAGCTTGCAATTAAATGTGGAGCAACAACAATAAATATTCCAGATACAGTGGGTTATTCAGTACCATCTGAATTTAAAAAAATTATCGAGAAATTAATAAACAAAGTGCCAAACATAGATAAAGCAATTCTATCCACGCATTGTCATAATGATTTGGGGTTAGCTGTCGCCAATTCATTGACAGGTGTTCAAGCAGGAGCTAGACAAATAGAGTGTACGATAAATGGAATTGGAGAAAGAGCAGGTAATGCAGCTTTAGAAGAACTAGTAATGGCTATAAGAACTAGAAATGATTTAATGCCATACGATACAGGAATAAATACAAAATTACTTAGTAAAGCATCAAAAATTGTATCCAATGCAACAGGTTTTCCTGTACAATTTAACAAAGCAATTGTAGGAAAAAATGCATTTGCTCACGAAGCTGGAATTCATCAAGATGGAATGCTTAAAAACAGAAATACTTATGAAATTATGACACCCGAGAGCGTTGGGGTGAAACAAACATCACTTGTCATGGGCAAGCATTCTGGAAGACATGCATTTAAAGATAAATTAACAAGCCTTGGTTATATTGATATTACCGACGATGTAATTGAAAATTCATTTGGAAAATTTAAAGTTTTAGCTGATAAGAAAAAACATGTTTATGATGAAGACATTGTTGCTCTTGTGGATGATAGTTTGATTAAGGAAGATAATGTAATAAATTTGAAATCACTAAGAGTTTTTGCTGGAACAGGTGAACCACAGAGAGCTGAAATGATTTTGGATGTGTTTGGGGAAATAAAAAAAACAACTGAAACTGGTGATGGACCAGTTGATGCAATTTTTAAATGTGTCAAAACACTTTATCCTCACGAAGTAAATTTACAATTATACCAAGTTCATGCTGTGACAGAAGGAACAGATGCTCAAGCAACAGTTAGTGTTAGAATAGAGGAAAATGGCAAAACAACTGTTGGACAGGCCGCAGATACAGATACGTTAGTTGCATCTGCTAACGCATATATCAATGCATTAAATAAAATGATTATTAAAAGAAAGAAAACTGCCCCTGAGCAGTATTATGAAACTAATAAAATGAAAGGAATATAAAATGGGAATATTTGAAGATATTGCTAAGATTTGGTCACAGGATATGGCAATTGATCTTGGAACAGCTAATACACTTGTTGTGCTTAAAGGACATGGAGTTGTTTTAAATGAACCATCAGTTGTAGCGGTCGTTGATAATTCTGGCAAAAAGTCAGTTCTAGCAGTTGGAGATGAAGCTAAAACTATGCTTGGCAGAACTCCAGGAAATATACAAGCAATAAGGCCTTTAAGAGATGGAGTGATTGCAGATTTCATTGTAACTGAAGAAATGATTAAACATTTTATAAGAAAAGTTCACAAAAGAACATTGGCAAATCCAAGAATTTTAATTGCTGTTCCAACTGGTTCTACCCCTGTTGAGAGAAAGGCAATTCAAGACAGTGCATTAGCGGCAGGAGCAAGAAAAGTTCAATTGATCGAAGAACCAATTGCAGCAGCGATTGGTGCTGGATTACCAATTTCGGAAGCAACAGGTTCAATGGTTGTTGATGTTGGCGGTGGCACAACTGAAATAGCAGTATTATCACTAGGTGGAGTTGTTTATTCTAATTCACTTAGAATTGCAGGAGATGCAATGGATCATACGTTAATGGATTATATGAGATCAGAGTATAATCTACTGATTGGGGATAGCACAGCTGAAAAAATTAAAAAAGAAATTGGAACTGCAATTCCAACTAGCAATAATACTTATGCTGTTAAAGGAAGAGATATTAGATCAGGAACTCCAAAGGAAGTTAATATTTCTGAAAACGATACTTCTGAAGCTTTAAATCCAATCATAAAGGAAATAGTTAAAGGTATTAAGGATGCATTAGAAAATACCCCTCCTGAATTATCTGCTGATTTGGTAGATATGGGTTTAACTTTAACTGGAGGCGGAGCACTTTTAAAAAATATAGACAGAAGATTTTCTAAAGAAACTGGACTACCTGTGAATATTGCAGACGATCCTTTAGCTTGTGTTGCAATTGGAACTGGTAAAGCTTTGGAACAAAAAGAAACATTTTCCAATATGTTATCTGAATATTAATAAAAAATAATGTCTACGAATAGAGATGATTTTATAATTGCTATTCGTTCAGCTCTTTTAAAAAAAGGTAACAGACAAAAGTTTTCACTATTTACATTATTAACCGCCTCATGTTTAATACTTTCTTTAGAGTACTTTAAAACAGGTCCAATAGATAAATTTAGATCAATTACTAAAGATATAATTTATAGAGCATCTTATGTTGTCTCGATCCCTTTTAAGTTAATAGAAGATAGTTATGTTAAAATTCAAGATCATATAAACATGTATGACGAATACAGATTATTAAAAGAAAAAGAATTTAATATTTCTAGTTTGGAAAATGATTTGAAATTTTATAAATCGGAAAATATAAAATTAAGAAAATTTATAAATGAAGAGCCTTTAAAAGAAGGTAAATATATAATTACAAAGGTGTTAATTGATAAAGAGAGTCCGTATATAAAATCACTTATTATTAATAAAGGATTTGAGGCAGGCATTGAAAAGGGAATGGCTGCCCTAGACAGATCATATATGATTGGTAAAGTAATAGAGACGAATTATTTGTCATCACGAATATTACTAGTCAATGATTTAAATAGTAAAATTCCTGTAATAATTGAACCCGGTAATACACAAGCTATATTAAATGGTTCAGGATCTAATTACGGAGAGCTTGAATATTTACCAAAAAATAACATAGTAGATACAGGTCATATTGTTTACACTTCTGGTTCTGATCGCATCTTTTTGTCAGGTATTCCAATTGGCAAGATAGAAGTAATTGAAGGTATAAAAAAAGTTATGTTTTTTTCAGACTTAACCCAGCTTGATTTTGTAAAAATTAGATACATAAAATGAGGTCAAAATTAAATGCCAACGAGAAATAAAAAATTTTACAAATCTTTTTTATATAGTTTTCCAATTATTTTGTTGTTCGTCTTAGTTTTTACAGGTTTTGATTTATCAATTGATTATGATTTAAATATTTCATTTAATTTTGTTTACATATTGATTTTTTTTTGGGTTTTAAAGAAGCCAGAAACGTTAGGCTTTGGTTTAATTTTTTTATCGGGGTTTATTAATGACGTTAATTTAAATTTTCCAATTGGCATATCATCAATTAACTATTTGTTTTTATGTGCATTGGCCTCTTTTTTAAGAAATAGAACTTTAACACCCAGTCTGCTGTACGATTGGGTATTTTTTTTCTTATCGGTTTTAATAGTAAATTCCACAAACTATATTCTGCTAACTTTAATTTTTAGCTCTGATATCAGTTACAAAATTTTAATGTACAATTCTTGTTTTACCTCTTTAGTTTACCCAATTTTTGTAAAAATATTTAATCAAATTAACATTTATAACTTAAAAGAAGAAAATGCTAAGTCAAAAAGGTAGTAGATCATCCATTGGTAAAAATCAGATAATTACCAGAAGAGTATTTTTACTGAGCACTGCTAAATTCATTTTATTTACTGGCATCACTTATAGATTATTTAAGTTGCAAATTTCTGATAGAGAAAAGTATCGTTTCTTATCTGATAGAAACAGGTTGCGAGAATGGAAAACACCTCCTCAAAGAGGAATCATTACGGACTATTTTAATAATGTGGTTGCAGAAAATGATCGAGTTTTTCAATTACACGTCAATTTAGAAGAAGTAAAAGATCTTAGTAGTTTGATTATAAGATTAAAAGGTATTTTAAATTTAAATAATAATGATTTACGAAAAATTAATAAAAAATTAAACAGGCTTAAGCCATGGGATACCCTTGTTGTTTCAGATAATTTAACATGGGAGCAATTTTCAAGATTAAATTTATATTTACACGAACTCCCAGGAGTTGCGCCAGTTTTATCGAGCGCTCGAAATTATCCATATGATAAAGATTTAGTTCATGTCATTGGATATGTCGGGGAAGCAAGTGCTAAAGATATTGAGTTAAATGATAAAATTAAATCAAATTATATTCCAGGTTTAAAGGTAGGAAAATCAGGACTTGAAAAATCTTTAGAAGGGGACTTAATCGGCCATTATGGTATCAAAAGATATGAAGTTAATGCTTACGGAAAAAGGATAAGTCAGATATCTGAAGTTGAAAGTCTTCAAGGAAATAAAATAGCAACTACTATTGATCTTGAATGCCAACAATTTGCCCAAGATCTTTTAAAAGATCAAAGCGGATCGATTTGTGCAATGGAAATTTATACAGGTGAAATAATCGCAATGGCATCATCACCCACATATGATCCAAATAAATTTACTCATGGAATCAATATCAAAGATTGGAAAGAAATAAAAAATAACCCTCTAAAACCATTAATTAATAAATCTTTAGCTGGATCATATTCTCCAGGCTCTACTATAAAGCCGCTCGTTGCTCTTGCAGCATTAGAATATGACATTATTAGACCCGATTTTAAGGTAAAATGCAAAGGTAAGGTTGAATTATATGGACAAAAATTTCATTGCTGGAAAGAAAAAGGTCATGGCACTATTTCATTGAGAAACGCAATTAAACAATCATGCGATATATATTTTTATGAGGTAGCAAGGTTACTGGGTGTTGATCGTTTATCTATTCTAGCAAAAAGATACGGATTGGGTTCAAAAATATTATCTGATTTATATCAATATGAAAAAAGTGGTTTAGTTCCATCTACAAAATGGAAAAAAAACACTTTAGGTACAAATTGGTATTTGGGAGAAACTATTATTACCGGAATTGGTCAGGGATACATACAATCAACTCCTTTACAGCTATCCTTGATGATCGCACAGCTTGCGAATGGAGGTTATAAAATTAAACCACATATTATTGTTGATGAAAAAATCCAATACGAGAAAATTAGATCAATAATTAATACTGATCTTCAAAGATATGAATTATCTCTTAATCCGCAACAATTGATTCAGATGAATACTGAAATTTTAAAAGAACAAGAAATTGATCTTTATAGACCAATGTTCAAAAATCCTAAACATATTAAATTTATTTTAGATGCGATGTTTGCATCTACAAATGAACCAGCAGGAACCTCCTTTAGTTCTAGATATGAAAATAAAAAATATCAATTTGCAGGAAAAACTGGAACTTCACAGGTAAAAAGAATTACAGAGGCAGAAAGAGAAGCTGATTTAGACTTCAGTCAAACAGAGTATAAAAATCGAGATCATGCCATGTATGTTGCTTTTGCTCCTTATAAGGATCCAAGATATTCAATCAGCGTTTTAATTGAACATGGTGGTTCAGGTAGCAAAGTAGCGGCACCACTTGCAAAAAAGTTCATTAAAAAAATAATTGATCGTCATGAATTTAGAGAGTTAAAAAGGATAGGGAGTTCAAATTTAGCATGATACTTAGACAGAGACTATATAGTTCCCATTACTCATTCTTTGATAAGTTAAAAGCAGTGGACTATCTATTAATTTTTTTGATTTTGGTTTTAGGTGGAATTAGTTTTTTTGTCATGTATTCTACAGATGGTGGTAAAATTGCTTATCACACAAAAAGTCATATTATAAGATTTTCTGTATTCTTTGGGCTATTTTTATTTTTATCCTTTGTCCGTATAAAATTCTGGTTTTCAACATCTTATTTATTTTATTTAATAATTCTAATGATGTTAGTAGCAGTTACATTTTTTGGAATAACTGCCTCAGGCTCGCAAAGATGGATTAATCTTTATTTTATTAATATTCAACCTTCTGAGCTTATGAAAATATCAATAATTATTTGTCTTGCAAGATATTACCATCGAATGCAACGAGCCGATGTTCAAAATTTTAGAAATGTTATTCAGCCATTGATACTTGTAATTATTCCATGTGTTTTTGTGGTTGCACAACCCGACCTTGGAACAGCAATATTAATTGCATTAAGTGGAATTTTTGTAATGTGGATTGCAGGATTAAACATTAAGTATTTTGTATACTCTATAATTATTTTTGTTGTTTCGGCACCCTTTATTATTTTTTTTCTAAAACCTTATCAAAAAGCTAGAATATTAACTTTCATTAATCCAGAAAGAGATCCGCTAGGAGCTGGATATCAAATAATCCAATCTAAAATAGCAATAGGTTCAGGAGGTTTTTTTGGCAAAGGATTTTTAAAAGGAACACAAAGTTATCTTGAGTTTCTACCGGAAAAGCATACGGATTTTATATTCACTCTTTATGCAGAAGAGTTTGGTTTTATAGGCTGCTTGTTATTATTCTTTCTATATATCCTTTTAATTTATAGAATTGTAAGAATTGGTTTTTTATCGAGGAGTTTTTTTGCAAAACTTTACTGTTTTGGGTTTGCTGCTGCAATATTTACATACATGTTTGTAAATATGTCTATGGTGCTTGGAATGATCCCAACTGTCGGTTCTCCACTTCCAATTTTATCTTACGGAGGCTCATCCATGATGACAATCATGATTGGGTTTGCAATTGTTATGGGTTGCAAAATCTATAACAAAGATCAAATATCTTAACCAATGCCATTATTAATTAACAAAAAATATCACTTGTTATGCAATTAAAGTTGGTTAGTTTTTTTAAATAATTTCTTTTCTGTTTTTAATTTTTGATTTTCTTTTAATAGTTCTATCAGCAATTCTTTAATTACTTTGTTTTCTTCTATTACTTCAGCGGTCAATTCTTTAAGTTTTTCATTCTGTTTTGCTAGTTGTAATTGATCATATAATTTTTCTAATCTAGGAATCGGTTTTTCTTCCTCTTTTCTTAATTTTGCAATTCTTTGTAATTTTTTACTAAATGAAATTTTAAAAGTATTTTCTTTTAATTCGTCCTGATCTCCATGCTCAAAATTTAGACCAATACTAACTTGACCAGTATGTTTTGTTAAAGATAAACCAGCATAACGCCCCCAAACACCATTCATTACATGTCCAGCTCCTTTGTTTTCGCCATCCGCAGTTATTTGTACATCATTGCTTAGTGTATTATTATAAGTACCTCCAATATAAGGTTTAATAACAAAACCGTTGTTAAATTTTTTTGAATGTTTAACACTAAATCCTGCACCTAATACCTGATCGATTGCTTCATCAACTGATAGGTCCCCATCGGTAAAATTTGTTATATAATTTGGAAATCTTTGTAAACCTAGAGTACTTTCTACCTCCAAGTTTAAGATATTTTTGTCATTAAATGTAGTTTGTTTTCCCACTTTTGCATTTAATCCTGCAAATTGACTAAATAATCGATTATCCAAAGTTTGATTAGTTTCAGTTTCAAGATCAATAATTTTATAATGTGTTAAGCCAACAATAGGAACCATTGATGCTTTAATTTTATCATTTTCAATTTCTTTTTTGTATCCCAAAGCTAAATTTTTACCGCCAGAAAACTCACCATTATCAAAGGTAGCCTTTTGATTTATATAGCTCATGAAAAAATGACTTGAAACAAATCCTCCACCAATATTTTGATCAAAAAAACCAACTACACCAGATAAATCATTTTTATAAATATCATTTCTTTTTTGATTGCTATCAAATACTATTTGTTCTTTATCGTTGCTCGCAGCATCAAATGTTTTTCGTAATTGAGTTAAGAAGATTTCACTTCTATATTTCTTGTTATGAGAAACAATATCCAAATCTTCTCCATAAATTCTTAAATACCCATTGGTTTCAGAGTTATCAGCATCAGCATTTTTTGAAGAATCCAAAATTTCATAATTATCATTTCCACATAAATTATTGGTAATTATCATGTTAGTTTTACCATGAATTTCAATGTCCATATCTTTTGTAATACTGCAGTCTAAAGTCATTGTGGCAGCTGCACTTTCCATTTCAATTTCACCTGTGTAAGTAGCTTCTCCTTTTGTAACAATATTAGTTCCAGTTGTTCCACTTCCATCTATCCATATTGAGTTATCAGAACCAGCTATAGTTCCTGAATTTGTAATAGTCGCATCATTATAAACTCCTGTTCCATCACCAATTCTTATTCCATCAGCGTTAGCACCTAATGCCTCAATTGTTCCTGAATTAGTTATGGTTGCGCCACTACCAAGATTCTCACTCTGGTTTTGAGCTAAATTTATACCTATACCATTGGAGGTATCTGCAGATGCGCTAATTGTTCCAGAGTTTGTTATAGTTGGACTGAAACTATTATCAGCATTAATTCCGTATTGACCAGCTGATGAAATCGTTCCTGAATTTACTAGAGTAACGCCTGTTCCATCTTTAATAGTTATTGGAGCATTTCCACTACCGTTAGTAATAGTTCCAGTATTTGTAATTGTATTCGTTCCACTTATTCCATCTAAAAATAAGGCTGAATTTGTAGTGGCCTCTATAGTTCCAGAATTTGTAAGCGTTAGATCAGTGCAATTTTTACATTCTATCCCATAACGAGCGCCTGATTTAATAGTGCCAGCATTATCTATTGTAATAGTTGATGATCCTTGTAAATCAACCGCATAATCACCTGAACCAGTTTGTATAGTTGCGCCACTATAATTATAAAGTGTAAAATCTTCTGCCGACCTAAATTTAACAGCAGAGCTGGAGGTGGCATCAATCATTCCGCCATCATAGTTATATATTTTGGTTTTTTTTGAAGTGTGTGAGCTGGTATGTCCTCCGTATACAGTTCTGCCATCAGCATCTATAGTTCCATAGTTATACAAAGTTAAACCTATTCCCGTAGATGTTGTTGACTCGTTTAAACAAGTGCCACAATTTCCCATTTTAGTTCCACCAACCGCGATTAGAGTTCCACTGTCAGTAGGTGTGGCTTTGATTGTTCCTCCAGCTTCATTAGTTATCGTTACTTTTTCAGCTTCTATAAGTTTAATAGCTTCATCTTCTTTTGCCCATATAGTGCCGCTATTAGTTATAGTAAGATTTAATGATGATTGACCTTTAATCGCACTATCTCCATCTCCACCATCTGTTGTTGTTTTTATAATGCCTGAGTTTGTGATTGTTACCCCATCTTCTTGTTGCGCATTAACAGCATTTTGATCGTCAAAAGCTATTGAACCATTCGAATCTACAGTTAAAGAATCATTGTCATCACAATCTAATTGGGAAGTTGTAGCTGATGAAATTGTTGTATCACAAGCTCCAGCTAATACTGGACTACTATATAAAATAAAAAAACTAACCAATAAAAAAAAGAATCTAAATAGCATATAGTTATTAAAAATTTTCTCTCCAATTTAATCTAATAGAGGCAGAGTCACTCGCAGCAGAATTAATTGTAACAATGTCGCTCTCGCTATCTCCAACCAAATTGGCTTCACCGGCAATGTTAGCGTATAGGTCAAGTCCAAAAACAACAATTTTTGATAGAGCAGCTTTTCCACTTGGAGCATTTATAATACTTTTTTCTTCGGCTGGCTGAAGCATACTGAAAGTTCTATCTAACAAGATCAATGTGTTTGCTAGAACACTTTCAGCTGTTCCAGGAGGTAAGTTTTTTGAATAAACGTTACCAGTTAACAGCATTAAGAATAAAGCTAAGCATTTGGTTATTTTCATAAAAGATAAATTGATCTATATCAAATTTGCAATTTAATCAGTTATTATTATCTGTAAAGGCCAAATTTGCTAATTTTGGACAAGAAATAGTTAATAATACTATACAGAAATAATAAAAATCTATAAAAAAAATTATTTTCCATCAACAACAGCGATTGTTAAATCATCCTTTTGAATTTTTCCTGATTTAATAATGTCATCAATGATTGCTTTTAATCTTTCGTTATTAGGAGTTGCTTGATATTTTTTTATATAATCTTGAAAAACATTTGAACCTAACATCTCTCCATTTGGATCCTTAATCTCAGTTATTCCGTCCGTAAAAATATACATAGAGCTTTCCGAAAACGAAATGGTAGTTTCTGTATATTTAACTTTTGGCGTAATATCCAAAGGAGGATCTGTAAAAACCAAATTTGCTCATTTTGGATTAGGAAAACTAATAATATTCATAGAAATATTAAAAAAACTCAAAAAACTTATTTTCCATCAACAACAACGATTGTTAAATCATCCTTCTGGATTTTGCCTGATTTAATAATGTCATCAATGATTGTTTTTAGTCTTTCGTTATTTGGGAGTGAATGATATTTTTTTATATAATCTTGAAAACCTTCTGAGCCCAACATTTCTCCATTTGGATTCTTAATTTCTGTAATACCATCTGTAAAAATATACATAGAGCTTTCTGAAAACGAAATGGTAGTTTCTGTATATTTAACTTTTGGCATAATACCAAGGGGTGGACCCGCCTCTGTGTAATTTGTAAAGTTACCATCTTTAGAATAAATTAACGGAGGTTCATGACCCGCATTAGATAACAACAATTCTTTTTTGTTGCTGTCATAAATTCCAATAAGCATGGTAACAAACATTCCTCGTGCAGCAGTTTCACAAATTTCGTTATTTAAAAGAATTAATAATTCAGATGCTGAAAACATTGTTTTACTTAAGCAACGATATAAACTTGATGCTTTAGACATAAGCAAAGAAGATTTAATGCCTTTTCCAGATACATCGGCAACTCCAAATCCATATCTGCCATCTCCTAAATCTGAAAAATTATAAAAGTCCCCAGAGACAACTTTTGCAGGAATATTAATTCCAGCAATAGGAAAAAAGTCTTTTTTATTTTGTGATAGAAGTGTTTTTTGAATTTCTCCGACTATTTCAATTTCTTTTTGCATCCTGTTTTTATCAATCAGTTCTTTTGCCATTTTTGCATTTCTGATAGCAAAAGCTGCAGGTGCAGATAAAGTTTCAAGAAGCTTTCGATCTACCTCTTCAAATAATTTATTATCTGTTTTTTTATTTAGACAATGAATGACACCAATGCACTCATTAGCGGCAATCAAAGGAGAACATAAAACCGAATAAGTTGTAAAGTTAGTTTTATTATCTAAATCAAAATAAAACTCGGCAATTTCCCTAACATCTTTCCTAACATCTCCAACTCGAATACATTTTCTTTGTTCAACAGCCCTAGCCATCACACCATCTTGAAGATTAAGTTCATATTCATCCAAATAATCTTGATGCAAAGATGCAATGCACTGAAATTTTTTCTTCTCCAGATTGATTAAAAATATATTTGCAGCCTGAGCATTTATTCGGTTTATGATTACTCTAAGCGCCGTCATTAAGGTTTCATTTAAATCAAGAGACACCGCAAACTCTTGATTCATTTTTGTAACTATTCCTAAATCAATATTTACCTGGGAGATCTCCTCCTCTTTTTTGATGGGTGCGTTTTTTGGCTTAAATAAAAACATATAAATATGCTAGTATTTTAATACAATTTTGATAAATTTTCAGCTATGGAGATTATCATTAATACACCTAATCTTTATATTCACTTGCATGATGCAGTTTTAATAGTTCAATTCATAATTGACGGCATTATTCAAATTACCTCCAATATAAAAATATAATTAGTGGATTTCCTTTTTGTAATAGTTCTAGGTGGATTATGGGGCAGTTTTGCAAATGTTTGCATTTACAGATTACCCCTCAATAAAGGCGTGACTACTGGTAGATCTTTTTGCCCAAAGTGTAAAAAAAAGATTGTTTGGTATGACAATATTCCAATTATTTCTTATTTATTATTAGGAGCAAAATGCAGAAAATGCAAAAAACCAATTTCCTCTAAATATTTATTAGTTGAAGCAATCAATATTATATCTTTTTTAATAATTTATTATTTATATGGAGCATCATTAACAACTGTATTTTTAATGATATTAAGTTTATCATTTTTAATAATATTTTTTATCGATTTAAAACATTTTATCATTCCAAACAGCTTAACTTTTCCAATGATAGCTTTAGGATTTGTTAAATCTTTTGATCCAAATTTAAATCCCATTTTTCCAAATTATATTAATTCACTCATAGGAGGATTATTTGGTTATGGAATTATTTGGGTGATTATATTTTTATATAAACAAATTAGAAAAAAAGAAGGAATGGGATCAGGGGATGCAAAACTTTTTGCCGTGATTGGATTCTGGTTTGGTTGGGTCGCAATTCCATTTGTCATATTTTTTTCTTCTATAATTGCATTAATTTTTGTTCTACCCAATCTAATAAATAAGACAAAAAAACTGACATCACAAATACCATTTGGACCCTATATAATAATAGGAACAATATTTTATTTATTTTGCCGAGATAAAATAATATTTTAATTTTTTGCAATTAATATATTAAAAAAGATTAAATTTAACAGGTAATTACTTGTTATAAGCTTTTTTGGATCATACTATACTTTTTTTAATAATTTATATGAAAAAAAAAAATAAGAAAAAAACTAGCGAAAAAAAAAGAGTTAATGGAAAGAAAGAAAAAATTGAAAGTTTTAATAAAGTTTATTCATTAATATTAATTTTTATTATTTTGTTGGCCGGTTTACTGTTTGAAACTGTAAAAACTATACCCGTTGGCGCATCAAGTGAAATAAAACATCCTTTTGAAATTCCAGAATTAAACATTAAAATTGATAATAGCAATTTATATAAAGCTTTTTTATCAAAAAAAATTAACCAAGATTTAACAATAACAAAAAAATTAGAGCCCATCTTAGAAAAAGAAAAATTAGTAATTGTTAGTCAAATTACTGAAACTAAAAATATTGAGGGTAATAAAATAATTCAAAAAATAATTATTAAAGATCAACCAACTGAAGATAAAAAAATTATAATTGCAAGAGCAAGCGGTACAACGAATAATTTAGATAAAACTGAGACTAAAAACATTGAAGTTAATAAAATAATTAAAAAAATAATTATTAAAGATCAACTAACTGAAGATAAAAAAATTATAATTGCAAAAACAAGCGATACAACAAATAATTTAGATAAAACTGAAACTAAAATAGAGGATGAAATAATAAAAGATTTTATAAAAGACAAAGAAGAAGAAACTTCAAAGATAGCTGCTGACACAACTAGCAAAGTAATAGAAATTGAAGGAGAAAAAACTTTAATATCTGGTTCTTCAGACAAAAATATCACTTACATGCAAATTTTACAAAATCCAAATGATTTGGATTTAAATTTGAAATACGCAAGACAGCAAGAGAAAGCTGGGAACCACAAACAAACTATTTCAACTTTAGAAAGACTTAATATGCTTTATCCAGATAATATTGAAATAAAACTTTATCTTCTCTCTGTTTTAGTACAGGCAGACTCACCAAACAAAGCTTTAACTTTAATAGAGGAAATAAAAGAAAAAGATTTAACTGCTTCTGATTTAGAAACTGTAAATGAAATTAAAGAAGAACTTAAATCAGGTCAAGAACCTAAGTTATGGAACTTTTATGCAAATTTTAGCACTGGGGCAATT